>JACCDP010032412.1_pt1 | contig 16903 bp, 15 predicted proteins | sample 7445841 | NCBI WGS metagenome assembly JACCDP01 (sample SAMN15323441, study PRJNA562643) | freshwater metagenome | isolation source: river surface water | place: USA:Blue River Watershed | collected 2017-08-17 | reverse complement strand
TCTAGTAAAAAGGCTTTAATTACTGGAATCAATGGTCAAGATGGTTCTTATCTGGCAGAATTTCTGCTCGAAAAAAATTATGAGGTTTGGGGAACGGTTAAAAGAAATTCTGTAGCCGAAAATCAAACATCTAGACTTGATTCTGTTTATTCGCGGATTAGCAAAAATCTCCAATACGTAGATTTAACAGATCTATCCTCTTTGATTAGGATAATTAAAGACTCGAAGCCTGATGAAATTTATAATTTGGGTGCACAGTCCCACGTAAGAATCAGCTTCGATCAACCTATTTACACTGCAAACGTTACGGGAATCGGGACACTGAATGTTCTTGAAGCTGTTAAATTGATTAATCCGGAGATAAAGATTTACCAAGCTTCCTCTTCGGAAATGTTCGGAAACTCAATTGATAAGGACGGATTCCAGAGAGAAAGTACTCCCTTGAATCCTGTTTCACCTTATGGCTGCGCCAAGGTTTTCGCGTATAATATCTCCCAAAACTACAGAAAATCATACGGAATGTATGTTTCTAATGGCATTTTATTCAATCATGAATCTCCACGTAGAGGGAGTAACTTTGTGACCAACAAGGTTGTTAAAACTGCGGTTGAAATTAAGAAGGGGTTAAGGGATAAGCTCGGCATTGGGAATCTCGAAGCAACCCGGGACTGGGGTCACGCCAGGGATTATGTTCAAGCCATGTGGGAAATACTTCAGCTCGATTCGCCCGACGATTTTGTCTGCGCCACTGGTGTGTCTCATTCGGTGAGAGAGTTGATCGAATATGTTTTTGGTAAGCTTGGGATGGAATGGGAATCCCTTGTTTACCAAGACGAGAAATATTTTAGACCAGAAGAGCTTCACGATTTAAAAGGGGATTCCTCTAAGCTTAGATCTGCTACTGGGTGGAAGCCGGTATACACATTCGAAACTATGCTGGATGAAATGATAGATTATTGGATGGAGGTTTTATAAATGGCCAGAGTTTTAATTAGGATGAAGACGAAAGCCCTCGGAGATACGATTGGGGCTTCTCCTTATTTTGAAAAATATAGAGCTGAATCAGGGAACGACGTTTATGTTTCTTGTCACTTTCACGAGTTTTTTCAGCCAATTTACCCCAAAATTAATTTCGTCCCATTTGGATTCAAGAATACCTCTCTTTTTTCTGAGTTTTTTGATCTTGACTTTTTATTCAATGTCCCACTACAAAAGGGTTTTTCTGACCAACTTGGATTGGAATATGAGGAAATAAGACCTAGGATCCATTTTCAATCTAGGCCCAGGCCATCCAAAGAAAAGTTTGTTGGCATCGCGTTTCAATCCACATGTCAAAGCAGGTACTGGAATAGAGATGGGGGATGGGATACCATTTTTAAGAAACTAAGACAGAACGGACTAACTCCCATTGGACTAGACCATTACAGCGGTTTTGGTGTACCTGGGTCTTTTAATAATCTTCCAGAGTCTTGCCTGGATAAAACGGGTCTTCCTTTGGATGAGGTTATCGGGTACATCGAACACTGCGAATTCTTCATGGGTTTAACCACGGGTCTTTCCTGGTTAGCACATGCTATGGGAAAACACGTAGTGCTAATTTCCGGATCTACCCACGATTGGTGTGAACCTAAAAATGATCTAACAAGAATAATAAACAAAGAGGTTTGTCATGGTTGTTTCAGCGAACCTGAAAAAACACCCTTTGATGCGGGTAATTGGATGTGGTGTCCTCATCATGCCGGGACCGAGAATCAATTTATCTGCAGTAAATCAATAACTCCAGAAATGGTGTGGCAAAAAATGCAAGAAAACAAATTAGTATGAAAGTAGAAATTTCAGACGGAGAATTACTTGATAAACTCAGTATTTTGGAAATAAAAGCTTTGTTCATAAAGGATGAGCAGAAGCTTACAAACGTACAAAGAGAGATAGAAGAGCTCAAGCCTCTTTGCGTAAATCTTTTCGTTTCCAGAGAAATCAAAGAAAGCTACGAAGAACTTAAGAACGTCAATCTGAAACTCTGGGAAATTGAGGATTCAATTAGGGTTAAAGAGAAAGGGCAAGAATTTGATGATGAATTCATAAGACTTGCCAGAGGAGTTTATTTTACCAATGACGAAAGGGCAGAAATAAAAAAAAGAATTAATCTTTTTAGCGGATCCTACCTTGTCGAAGAAAAGAGCTATGTGAACTACAAATAGTTTTTTTGCCTTTTCCTGTATGATATATACTAAAAAAATTCTTCAGGATGAGGTTTTTAAATTTCGACGATTTTGCAAAAATTTACGAGGCCGAGGACCAGACTGGTCTTTCGGATGATGCTAAAGATATTTTGCTCCAAATTGGTGTGCTCTTTTTCAATGCATACGGATATGCTTTAGCATTAACCAAAGATTACAATGACACTTTAAACGACTTTCAATCGGTAATATCTGCTGGTCCAGACGCTAAGGGAGCGGAGATGAAAAAAATTGCTGCGAAAGTTTCGGCTCAGGTAAGGGAAGAGTTCAAAAAGGAAGGAGTGGACAAGCTTTGGCAGACTGCTGCTGATCTTTCTAGCGACGCACTTACTGCTTTAATGGATCAATTCAAAGATAACAAAGAGCTTCAAGATGCGGCTGCAGCTTTACTTAACAAGAAAATAACAGGTTATATTGGACAGCTCAAAACATCAAAACAAGAAATCAAACCTGTTGAAGCCAAAAAAGAATCGATTAATTTCTCAGAAACCGATCAAATTAACGAAGGATTTTTCACCACTAAGAAAGGAAGCGTGAATAATCTAATTAAACAAGCAGTTGTGGTTGATTCTCTTCTAAAAGCAGAAAATGAAAACAAAGATCTGTCTTCTGACGTACAAAAGCTGCAAAGTGAATTGGATGGTATTTTGGCAAATTTGGCTAGGTTATCTAAAGCCAAAAGATCTGATATTGAGGAAAGTGAACTCGATAAAATTGCAGAGAGACTTACACAAATGCCTTTTGACCTCAACAAGAAAAAAGAGGCGATGGCGAAAACCAATAAATCCTTCTCGGATGCGAGTACTCTTTTTGTAAAAGCACTTAACGCAGCTAATAGAGCGATTACTAAGGAGAAAGAGGTCAAAGATAAACTTGCAGCTGAAGCAGCAGCGAAAGGGGAAACGGAGAAAAAACCGGAAGCTTCCGCTTTGAAGATAGGTAAAAATCTTACCAAAGCTTCAGTTGCTGGAAAAGAAGATGAAACTGTTAAAAAATTCCAAAAATTGGTTCTGGATAAATTTAAAGATAATAAAGACGTCAGTGAAACCGAACTTTTCAAGAAATTTCAGAAGTTTGGTGCAGACGGTAAATTCGGAGGAACTACTGCAGGTATAGTTGTTTCTTTGAAAGCTGGATTTGGACTCGATGATACAAGTACAGATATCACCCAAGAATTGATAGACGAGGTTTCGGCAATGAAACCAGGAGCTAATGAATCGGAGAACGTGATTCGCGATTTCGATAAATTTTCGTCCATTTACGAGGCTTTTGATTCCACAAAGTTCAAGACTGCTTCGACTGGAGCGACTGTAGTTTCACCGGTGAAAACTGTTGTAAAGCCAAAAGCTACGTCCGGACAGGATCCGGCTCCAGAGAATTTGGCCAAAGCTATCGAAGATGCAGCCAAAAAGATCGTAGACGAAAAAGAAAAAAAGGAATTGGTTGCTTCATTAGTTGAATTAGGAGCAAAAGAATTTACCGATCCGCAGTCAGATAACGCGATTGCTTGGGGAGGTGGAATGAGATTCTATCCAAATTACAAGTTCTATCGTCCCAATTCAGGAAAATACGGAACGTTGTCCAAAGATTTAAGCAAGGGTCTCGATACGGAAATAACGGATGAATCAGGTCAAAAAACTACTCTGAAAAAAGAGTGGGGATTTTATCCACAGTACTTACAAAATTACAGAAAGAAATTAACCACGGATCTGCTAGGTGGTGGCTCAAGAAATAAAAAATTGTACTCCGAAGAGTTACCTAAGTTATCCAAAAAGGAAATAGCTACAATAGCCAGGATTTGGAAAAACATGTACGGTAGAACATTGCTCCAAGACATGGACGGTGAATGGACGAACACAGAAGAAATTAGGGAATTCTCAAGAAAATTTGCTGACATTCTGAAATAAATTATCTTGATGCGAAAACTTCAAAGCTTCGACTCTTTTGGTGCTCTTAATGAAGAGCAAAAACTGAGCAACCTGGATCTTTATAGGCCTGTTGCATTGGGTGTGGCAGAAGCTTTCTCCATTTACGGATATTACGTTTCACTATTGGAGGAAAAAGTAAATCAGGATGACTGGGACAGACTTATTTCTTCAATCACATCAATTAGGGACTATGAGGGTAAATGGAGACAGATTATAGGTCTTTCTAAAAAACTGCACGGTATTCTCCAAAGCTTTTCTTCACAAAAAAACAGAGGGCTGGGAAACTGGTTAATGAAAATCGAAGATATCGGGCAAGAAACCACGGGTATCACTCAAGCATTGGAAAGATTCAAAACTGCTTCCGATCTTCTAACCGAAGGATTGCCAGAGGAAAAGATTCAGAATCGTCTCAAAATGATTGACAAGGCCTTAGTCGAGATTAATCCTTATGTTTTATTAGAGTCTTATCTTTTCGAGAAGGAAGGTCAGTTTGCTCCTAGCGAATATTCTATTCTTATGACTGCAGATCGGTTGGCTTCTCAAATAGTAAACATGAGGCTGACCCTCAGATATTTGGCTCAGACCCTTCCTCAAATAAAATCTTCTGCTGAGCAAACAGAAGCAAATGTTTTGGATCCCCTGGCAGAGCAAATAAAAAAGTTTTTGGATTCCGGTATTATGCCCAAAGAAACGCTTCCAGTTTCCAAAAGCGTTGAAAAGGCTTACGCCGATAGGGGATGGGTCATTAAAAGCCAAGTCGACAAGTACATGGTGGACGCCTTTGAACAATTAAGCAAGATCGAGACACAAATTATCGACGTGTACAAAAGAATAGAGGGCTATAAGAATCAAGCGGTTGACAAATATCAAGGCAGAAACGACGCGACAGAGTTTATCGATAATGCTAATAACATTCTTAAAGGTATAAAAGATCGCATCATCAAGAGGATGCAGATTGAAAGACTGAACAAGAAATCCGGCGAAATAATAAAAGGAAGCACGACTAATCAACTAAAGAGGGATTCCGAATCGGATGCTGTTTTGAACACAGATCAGCTTAAGGATTATTTAAAGCGTAAATACCAGACCGGTTCCTGATTTTTTTTTCTCAGCATGAAACTTTTCCTGCGGGAAAGATCTAAAAGAATTACTTGTGATTCCCCGGGGGATGAAACCTTAGTTAAAGTTTTTTTCTAAGAGGGCCTAAGTCCCAAACTTTAATTCATTCAATTTTGTAATACAGTATTAGAAACAAGCAAGGTCCCGAGCTGTATGATTGTTAAAATATTTTGTAGAAATTATGGCAAAAACAACTAAGGAATTCTCTTTTTTAGATCTTGACAAGGAATTATCAAAAATTAATGGATTTGAAACTGGTTCTATCCTATCTGAAAACACATTTAGTGAGGTTGATGAATGGATCCCAACCGGAAATTATTTACTAAACGCTCAATTATCTGGTACCCTTTTCGGAGGTATTCCTAACACAAGGTCTCTAGGTCTAATGGGAGATCCGGGAACGGGTAAATCATTCGTTTGTTTAAACGTAGCTAGAGAAGCCCAGAAAAAAGGGTATGACGTGATTTATTGTGATACTGAGGGTGCTATAGATAAAAGCTCAGCAATAAAATTTGGTATCGACGCAAATAAAGTCAGATATCAGCCAATTAAAACAGTAACAGAATTTCAAACCTTCGTTGCTAATTTACTTGAACTGGTTAAAAAGGCCAAAGCTAACGGGGCAAATCCAAAAATTCTTTTGATCCTGGACTCTTTGGGCATGCTTAGTACTGATAAAGAATTGAGGGATGCCATAGAAGGAAAAAATGCTGCCGATATGGGTGCTAAAGCTAAGGAGCTTCGTAAACTATTCCGTGTCATCACCTTGGATTTGACTGCTGCTAAAATTCCTTTGGTTTGTACCAACCACGTTTATGCTGGAGGCGGCTATATTCCAACCAAGGAATCGTCCGGTGGTGACGGACCAATCTTCGCGATGTCTGTTATTTCTTTCCTATCTAAAGCTCAACTAAAGGAAGGCAACAGTACGACCAAAACGGGTATTATCGTCACCTCTAATCTGAAAAAGAGCAGGTTTACAATTCCTGAACCCGTCAAATTCCATATTTCTTTCCTAAATGGTATGAACCCTTATGTTGGATTACAGGAGTTTGTTTCCTGGGAAGCTTGCGGTATCGGCAGAGGTAAATTAGAGGAAGTTAAGAATTCAAAGGGAGAAAAAGAAATGGTCTTTACTCCTAGTGAAAGTGCTCAAGCACGTTGGGCTATAAAGCACCTAGGAAAAACAATCACATCGTCTCAATTATTTACCCCCGAGGTATTCACTGAGGATGTTTTAAGACAACTTGATGATAATGTTATTAAAAAACATTTCATTCTTCCGTCGATGGGTAGCAACGACGAAATAACAAATGCTTTGGAGGCAGATTTCGACGATGAACAAGAATAAAATCAAATTTAAATATTTGATGAACTTGTGGAAATCTCTTCCTGGCTATCCCACAAGAGAGGATATAATCTACGAGCTCTCAGTTTATCTAGAAAAGGATGGAAGACCAAATGGGGAGTTCACAACCCAGACCTTTAATTCGGTATGGGGAAACTCTTGGACTGAAACTAATCACTTTCACGTAGTAGAAAAAATGATGGCGGACGGAGATTTTGAGGAGATTAGAGCTCAAAATAAAATTAAGTATAGAATTAAAGTAAAACCAATCTACAGCTAAATGGACTTATCACATTCCGAGAACATAATCCTAAAAAATGTAATATGCAATCCTGCATATTTGGAAACATGTAAAGGTGAGTATTTCAAAAATTCCGGATTTCAGGAGATATTCTATTTGGCAAAGAAATTCTGGGAAAAATACAGAGAGGTTCCCTCGCAGGATCAATTAAAAGAGTCAGTCAAACTAGAAGGGAAGGAAGAGAAAGTCCAGGCAGGTGAAATCCAAGCAGTTTTTGAGGTTGATCTTTCTAAATACCAGGAAGATTGGCTATCAGAAACCACAGAACTCTTCATCGAATATAAAAATTTAGTGGGTAGCGCTGTAGATGGTGTCAAGTACATTCAATCTACACCGGTCACCTCTGATAATATTAAAGAAGTAGTCAACACTTTCAAGAATATTGTTATTGAAAGAAATAATATTGACTTTTCTTTTGATCAGGGCCTGGATTTTTTTCATCCAGATAACCACAAACAATTAACATCCACTACCTTTTCGACAGGATTTCCTTTTATAGACACTGTATTGGGTGGGGGGTTTTCTGCAAAATCCCTTTATGTTTTTATGGGAATGCCTAAAGTGGGAAAATCTCTTTGGTTAGGTAATCTAGCTGCTCAAGCAGTTAAATCTGGACATAATGTTGCAGTTATTTCTCTGGAGATGAATGACCGTAAATACATTAAGAGATTGGGAGCTAACTTACTGGGTATCCCTGTAGGTGAGTATTCGTCCACTGCGGAAGACGAGCAAAGGATGAAGAAAAAAATTCAATCCATGGCTTATGATAACTTACGAATGCCTGGTAAACTGTTTGTTAAAGAATTTCCGACCTCACAAGCTTCAGCTCTTGATGTTGAGCGATATTTACGAAAGGTTGAGGAACAACATGGAATAAAATTCAAAGTGGTCGTAATTGACTACATTAATATCATGAAGAATTGGAGGAACCCGAATTCCGAAAACACCTACATGAAAATCAAGCAAATAGCTGAGGATATAAGAGGAGTGGCAATGTCCAATCAATGGGCAATAGTTACGGCCACACAAACCAAGCAAAGCGAATTCGATTCAACGGATCTGAGCATAAGCTCTGCTTCCGAATCTTCGGGTCTTGTAGCAACTGTGGATGGTTTATTTGGAATCATACAAGACCCGATGATGTACGCAAACCGAGAGTATAAATTGAAATTGATAGCAAACCGCGACGACGGATATAAAAACGCCTACAAAATGTTCAATGTGGATTATACATATATGAGGATTTTGGAAAACTCTGTCCCCATGCATACAGAGGGATAAAAAAAATTAACAAATGGAGCAAGAAGAAATTCAGGACGATAACAATTTAGAAAATAAAAAACCTCAGTTAGGTGATAAGATTTTCGGCGCCCACAACAACCCAACAAACGAAAACGACTTTCGTGAAAATTTCGATTTAGACACCCAGCACAAGTTTCTCGAAGATACATTCGACGAGGAAGAATACCTCTATCGAAAAAAGCTAGAGGAAACAGTATTTACTGCTTTTCAAAGTTCACGGTGGTATCCTTTATCTTATAAGAAAAAAATACCAAAGGATTTGATCCCGCATCTTTTTCAAGATGTTTTAGAAAAACTCGAAAATACGGAATTTGGATTTTCTGAGAAATTTGTTGTTATATGCGACTTTGTCTCAATTCCTTACACCAAAGCGTACGAACTGATACCAGCCAAGTATAAAGAAATAATAATCAACGAATTAGAAATAAAATTTGGTGTTCTTTCTAAAAGAAAGATAAAGAGATTATTTTGATGAGCTCATTATTTCCTAGATTAGAAAATACTAATGCGAAAAGAGTTTGGTTTATCACAGATACCCACTTAGGAGTAAGAAATAATTCCACTGAATGGGTCGAGATTATCGAGAATTACTTCGATAATTTTTTCTTTCCTCTAATCGAAAAAAACTACCAACCCGGTGACGTACTTCTTCTTTTGGGAGATTTTTTTGATTCCAGACAAAGTGTAAACCTTAAGGTTTTGAATCTTGGGGTTGATCTTGCCGAAAGATTTTCTAATATTTTTGTTGATGGAATTTGGATGCTCGTCGGAAACCATGATATATTTGGCAAGAACACTAATGACATCAACTCTTTAAAAAGTATCAAGTGGATTCCCGGCGTTACTATTTTCGAGGAACCTTGTTCGTTGAAACTTGGAAATAAGACTTTTTTTATGATGCCATGGCGAAAGGATTCTAACGAGGAAGAGAATTGCCTAGATAGCGCGGAACCTCATGATTATTTATGTTGTCACTGCGATATTAGAGGTCTCAAGTTCAATAAATTTGTTAACGTCGAACATGGAGCAAATATTGATAAATTCAGAAAGTTTTCACGGGTTTTTTCTGGACATATACACTATGGACAAACCTTGGGTAATATTATTATGTTAGGAAGTCCTTATGAAATAACAAGATCTGATTCTGGTAATAAAAAGGGAATTTATTTGCTGAATTTGGAATCTGATTCTGTGGAGTTTTTTGAGAACACCATATCCCCAAAATTTAAAAGATTTCATTTTGAAGAAATTCTTGAAAAAACAATAGATGAGGTAAACCAAGAATTCAACAACAACTTTGTTGACGTCATGATTGATCCGATGATAGCTTTAAAAGCTCCTCTAAACATCTTGACTGATTCAATACAGAAACCCAGAAGAATTCAATTTCATCCTCACGATCCTAATCAAGCAATCTCGTTAACGGAAAAATTAAAGGATAAAGCGTCCGGTAATTTCGACGTTATGGATTTTGTAACTGAGTACGTCCAGGAAATGGAGATGACAGAGAACGAGAAAAGCAAAATACTCAAAACAATTTCTAAAATTTATTCTATCGTTCAACAGAAACAACTGGACGAAAAATTATGAGAATTAAAAAAATAGAGTGGAGAAATTTTTCATCTTACGGTAACAGAATACAAGTTCTGGATCTAGAAGGAAAGAATAGTTTATTTCAAATAGTCGGTGAAAATGGTGCGGGAAAAAGCACAATATCCCAGGTAATTACTTTCGGACTCTATGGTAAATTGGAAGGAAAAAAGCTAAAAGATATTCCCAACAGGATAAACGGGAATGCCTGGGTCAGAATTACGATTCAACACCAGAGTATAGACGTCGTTGTGGAAAGAGGACTCGATCCTAATATTTTCAGGGTTTTCATGGATGGCAAGGAATACGATCAAGCAGGATCCAGGTCACTCCAGGATTTTTTGACTGATGATATCTTGGGAATTCCTTTCTATGTTTTTAATAATACTATTTCTTTATCAGTAAACGATTTCAAGAGTTTTCTCAAAATGTCGGTGTCAGACAAGAGAGCAATAATCGATAAAATATTCGGTTTTCACATCTTGAATCAAATGCGGGAAGTGTTGAAATCCGAAATCAAAAAACTAAAAGAATCGATAGATATCTTGATAGGGAAAAAAGGATCTCTTGAACTCTCTATACAGAACACACAAAATGAATTGGAATCTCTTCTTAAAGAGATAGAATCAGAATCAGACTCTGCAGATCAGGAAATGCAAAAAAACCTTGATACTTTTAGAGAGCTAAAAAAACTCCACGAACAAAAACTTTCGGAATTTGAAAAATCCCATGCCGATCTTTCGGAGAAGGGAAATACTATGATTTCTCTTCTTTATGAGACGGAATCTAACTTGAAAGACGTAAATCACAAGTTGAAGCTTTATGACCAACAAAAATGTCCAACATGTTCTTCTTCACTCGACAACGATTTTCACGATGCGATAAAGAATTCTCTTATTGAAGCAAGAGAACAATTGATGCAAGATTTATCTGATATCAGGAAGAAAAAAGAGCAAATCGACTCTGAAAAAGAGTCATACCATACTTCACACCGGAATTTTCTCGAAAAGGGTGCAAAAATTAATTCTAGGATCCAATTGATCGTTGACCAAATAAACGAATCAAAAAGAAAGAAAACAACATCCCAGACAGATTCTCTTGAACGAATTATGATTTCTTTTGAATCTGAAAAAAAGCAGGTGACTGAGGATCTTTCAAAAAACGAGGAAAGACAAATGTGGATGAAAACAATCGATGAAATCCTGGGAGAAAGAGGGGTCAAACAAATGGCGATAAAAACAATATTGCCATCTCTCAATTCTGAAATATCCGAACTCTTGTCCCGGATGAATCTCCAGCATCAGGTTATTTTTGACGAAGACTTCAACTCTCAGATATTTCATATGGGAATAGAAATTCCCGTCCAGACCTTATCCACGGGTGAAATGAAAAAGGTTGATTTTGTAGTGCTTGTTTCAATCCTGAAACTCATGAAAATGAAATTCAATTCTATCAATCTGCTTTTTCTAGACGAATTATTTAGTTCTGTAGATCCTGAAGGAGTCCATTCTATTCTTTCAATTTTAAAGAAATTATCGATAGATCTGGGATTAAATATTTTTGTTATCAACCACGCTCCGATGCCCCACGAAATTTTTGATTTCAAATTGGATATCGTTAAAAAGAATAATTTTTCTTCGATTTCATTAGAGACTGTTTGATTTAGCCTTACCTGGATATATAAGAAAAAATATCCAGGTTGAAACCCCTACCAAAACTTAGTAGACAAAAAAATCTCCAAATCAACCGGAGAAATTTAAACGCAAAAGGGTTACCTGGTGTTGCGTCAACACTTATAGTTCCTGAAACACAAGGCGAAGGACTTTTGGGTATTGGAAAACTTGCACCCCTTCCTATTCGTGTTCCTGATTATCAGACTATTACTAACGTAAAAAACAACCCGGTGGTGTCGGTATCTACCGTTCAAACCTACGAGTACCTTTTCGTTCAATATGAGAACACATACATTCCTGCAGGCGACGAAAAGCTTTACTCTTTTGCCGTTATAATTCCGCTCCAACCCATGACTGTGAATGAATGTGCTTCTCAATTGGGTGTATTGGCCAAAAACGTAACTGGATTGACTGAATCGCAGTATCAAACTAGCACATTCCAGCATCCAGTTTATACCAACCAGAACAACACCCCTTTAACCATGAGATATGCAGAGGTCCCTATAGTTCTACAAACAATACCTGGAAGACTAGACAATGTACCGTTGGGGTATCCAAATTTCATTTATTCAAAGTCCCAGGTCACAACACAGCAAGGTTACGTACCTTCTCCACCTTTGCCTGATTTTATTACAAACAAAGGAACAACAGGAGCAACTGCAATATCTGTTGGTGGAACTGTAGGATTCATTGATGCTTCACTCAGAAATCCTTATTCATGGAGACCCACCGCATGGAACTGGAATTTTGGTGGAACTGGAGCTAGCGCAGGTTCAACAGGTTTAACCGCACAAAATCCCACGGTTTCGTTTCTTGTATCGGGATCGTACACCGTATCACTGACTGCCTCAAATGCAAACGGAAGTAACAGCATCACAAAAACAAATTTCGTAACAGTTAGTTAAACATGGCACAATTTCTAGAAAAATTTAACATAGATGATGTATTTCTCCGCAATATAATAGTGGGGATGCTCAGGAATCTAAATGATAGACTTACATACACGCAAATAAATCAACAACAGCAAGTCCTACAGGTTTTCGTCCCATTTTTTTATTCGATGTCCGGAGACGAATCTTTCCTTCAGGATTTTTACATGGATTATATTGATTGTGATGGTCAGTCTCCTTTTGCAGAGGGAAACTACGATGTTGTTCCCCGCGGGATTTTAAATTTGAATTCAGTAAACATCGAAACGTCCGCACTCACCAATGGATTTGTTAGATCAACATATAATATAGAAGATACGACGGGTCAGATGAAAGCTTTCTCCGCTTATACAAACTATATTCCTTTATCCCTGAATTTTGACATTACTCTAAGAACCGACACGCTATTAGACACTTTCAAAATTTTCCAATCTTCAATACAAACATTCTATAAAGTTTTTTCCTATAACATCGAGTACGGTGGTATGAGAATCCCAGCACAGGTTGGGTTTCCTGAGCAATATCCAAATGATAAGCAAATAGAATTTTCTTACGGGTCAACCCAAAAATGGATTGAAACTAAATTTGGTGTTACAGTTGAAACATACTTTCCGCAGAAAAATCTTACTACTGAAAGATTTAGAGGAAATCTGATGCAAGCTGGCATAAGGCTTCAAATGAATATCGACGAAACTGTTAAGCCAAACGATCAATCTCTTTTCTAAAAAGGAATAATTTAAAATTCCCTTAATTTTTGAATTCCTAATGTGAATATATAGGGTAAAAGACCGTTGGACTTTGCTCTATGCCTAACAATTCACCAAACAATCCAATACTAGAACCAGGTTTAAGCACGAGGGTCATTGACGGCTCAAATAGTCAAACCCTGGATCAGTTGTATTTTATAGGTACGGCTAATAATTACGTAACAAAAACAACAAAAACCAGTATTTCCAATTATTCTACTTACGGAAATTTCTGGGTTAAAGAAGTAAACGTAACAGACAATTTCCGAGACATACTAGACGGAGGTAATTCAGAAGCAGGAACAGCACAATTCACCGGACCTATCATAGGAGGTGAATTCCCAACTAAAGCATCTTTAGCAAACCAATTATAAGGAAATGGCATTCAGAGTACAAATAAGAAGAGATACTACAGTGAATTGGGCAGCAGTTAACCCAATACTCCTTGAAGGAGAAATGGGTCTGGATTTAACCCTGAATTGTATAAAAATAGGAGACGGTGTTACCCCGTGGACAGCTTTACCATATTTCATGTGTCAAGGAGCAACTGGGCCAGGCTTATAAAAAAAAGAAAGAGAAAAATAAATGGCTTTTAGAATTCAAATAAGGAGAGATAGCTCAATAAACTGGGAAATAAACAACCCTGTGCTTCTCCAGGGTGAATTTGGTCTGGAGACCGACACCGATTTTTTGAAAGTTGGTGACGGACAAACCGAATGGAATTCTTTACCTTATATAATTCAGGGTTCAGGATCTCTTGAAATATTTAATCCTTCCGGACAAATGGTCGTAATCGGAGCAACCGGTATTCAATTTACTGGAAATGCTACTGTAACTTCATCCGGACAACTTGCGATTGTCAACGTCTCTGGAGGGGCCACTGGTTCTGCTGGACCAACAGGAACTGCAGGACCCACTGGAAGTCCCGGAGTTACCGGACCGAGCGTAAATGTACTTTACCAAGGTGTTGAAATAGTATCCGGTGCAACCGGTATCGATTTTACAGGATCTGGTGTTTCTGTTACTAGCACAGGAAATAAGGCAACTGTAAATATTACTGGGGGTGGGGGTTCTTCAAGTACATCCGCGACTTACGTTCTTAAAGTGAAATTTACAAGCGGATCTATAGACGCGGTTACACCATTCCCCGCAGCAGAAGGACCAACAGGCGCAAGCTTAATAGGGGCTTCTGGATGGAATTTTGTTCGTAATTCGGTTAATGAACTAACAATAACTCACCCCGAAAATAATCTCGCAGTAAATATCATGACTCACGCGGAAAATTCTACTGGAACCTATATTTCTAGATCAATCGCAGGAACTACTACAGGAAACTCCGCAAACCAGCTCTCAACTCTCGACACTATTAACATAAAAGGTTTAAGTGGAACTTTTACAGGGATAAATACAGGAGGCGGACCTTTCTACATGTACATCACATGGGAGTTTCCCTCTAACAACATCCTAATATAATAGTGTAAGAAAAAGAAATGGCTAATTTACCGAGGTTACCGATAAGTATGATAGCTTCCGTGCAAACGGGAAGCGTTTCTGTTGTTAGAAACTATGTAAATGCCTCGAGCCCTTACAACGGGTTTCCTTACTATTTTTCTTGCGTACTTGATATTGTACCGCTCCAGAATTCCGAACCCCCCTCCTACGAATTTAACGCGAACGACATTGTTCAAGGAATGTGGATTCTGCAGCAATCTGGTCTTTCTTTTGAAATTGTCTCGGTTGGTGCACCTATTAGTGATACCGAGGTTAGTGTAGTCCTTAAAGACGTCAATCTCTATAATTTACTTAGTGATTACACGATCACTGGAAATAACTACCCTCAGACCGGATCAAACGGATTAATCTTCCAAATTTCAGAGGACGGGTATCCAATAATTTCGGCGGCAGAATTACAATCTGCAAACCTACCTGGTGACGGATCGTACTGGTTACAGGATGCATACGCAAAATTCCAGTACAGAAATCTCGTTCAAACCTATTTCAACTTTGACTCAAATTCTTCCGTCTATGGAGGGACGTACGCTACAGGTCAAGCAGTTTATATAGGAACGACCGGCGGAACTGGTTACTCCTTTATTCCGGTTGATTCTTCCGATTCAATTCAAGTAGAGAAAGCTTTCGGAGTTATCTCATCTATAAATCAACCTGAGCAAGGGAATATAACGGTCAGACCTTTCGGGAAAATCATTTCAACCGAATACATTCTACCAGGAACTACTGGTGACGTTTTATACTACGACCAAACAAATCCTCCTTCATACTCAACAACTATAAAAGGAAGCAATCCTCTTCCGCTTTATATAAAAATTTCTAGTAACACGGCCTCATTCCTTTCCGGATCCGGACAAGGAGGAGCGGGAGGCACCGGAAATCCCATCGCAATTTACGACGAAGGTGTTTTATTAACAGGAGCTGCAACCGGCATAAATTTCACAGGACCCGCAGTAACAGTAAGCGCAAGCGGAGGATTGGTTACGGTCAATATAACTGGAGCTACTTCCGGAGCATCAGGTACGTCCGGAACATCAGGTGTATCCGGATCTTCAGGAACCTCAGGAAATGACGGAACCTCAGGAACCTCTGGAATCTCTGGTTCTTCGGGAACTTCGGGCAACGACGGATCTTCAGGAACCTCAGGAAATGATGGAACCTCAGGAACCTCAGGAAATGACGGAACCTCAGGAACCTCCGGCAACGCTGGAACCTCAGGAACCTCAGGAAATGACGGAACCTCAGGAACCTCAGGAACCTCTGGTTCTTCAGGAACTTCAGGCAACGATGGAACTTCAGGAACCTCAGGCAACGACGGATCTTCAGGAACCTCAGGAAATGACGGAACCTCAGGAACCTCAGGAAATGACGGAACCTCAGGAACCTCTGGAATCTCTGGTTCTTCGGGAACCTCAGGAACATCAGGCAACGACGGAACCTCAGGAACATCTGGAATCTCTGGTTCTTCAGGAACATCAGGCAACGATGGAACTTCAGGAACCTCTGGAGTTACCGGACCCACCGGTCCATCAGGAAACAGTTTCACTTGGACTGGTGGTTGGGATGGAGGTGCAACTAGTAACATACCTTACGGTTTTAATGACGTTGTTGCATATCCAACCAACTATCCAACAGTTTATATTTATACCGGCGCAACTGCTGCTCCAATAGGTTCTCTTCCACCAGATCAAGATCTGAACTGGCAAATTATGGTGATTTCTGGGGTAACCGGAGCATCAGGAACATCAGGTACATCGGGTATATCAGGTACATCAGGTACATCAGGAAACGATGGAAGTTCTGGAACCTCTGGTTCTTCAGGAACCTCAGGCAACGACGGAACCTCAGGAACCTCTGGAATATCTGGCACTTCAGGAACCTCAGGCAACGATGGAACTTCAGGAACCTCAGGCAACGATGGAACCTCAGGAACCTCTGGAATATCTGGTTCTTCAGGAACCTCAGGCAACGATGGAACTTCAGGAACCTCAGGCAACGACGGAACCTCAGGAACCTCCGGAATCTCTGGCTCTTCAGGAACCTCAGGAAACGACGGAAGTTCCGGAACATCTGGAATCTCTGGTTCTTCGGGAACTTCCGGCAACGACGGAACCTCAGGAACCTCTGGAATCTCTGGCTCTTCAGGAACCTCAGGCAACGACGGAACATCAGGAACTTCAGGCAACGACGGAACCTCAGGAACATCTGGAATCTCTGG
>JACCDP010892413.1_pt1 | contig 16906 bp, 20 predicted proteins | sample 7445841 | NCBI WGS metagenome assembly JACCDP01 (sample SAMN15323441, study PRJNA562643) | freshwater metagenome | isolation source: river surface water | place: USA:Blue River Watershed | collected 2017-08-17 | reverse complement strand
GTGTAGCTACAATGAGCCGAGAATTGGTTCTAGGTACACTACATCATTACGATTGGGTACAAATTGCCGGCGCAATTAAACATCCAGAAGCAGGCAAAGTTGTAGATATGAAAGATGCATGTGATAAGCTCAATGGTAGAAATGATAACTATCTGAGGTTGTATCCTGTGGATGGTTATGGCGATGAAGAAATTCTTTATCAGATCATGGCTATTGAAAAACCCGATGCTATTATGCACTTCACAGATCCTCGTTTCTGGGGCTGGTTGTATAACATTGAACATCAAATCCGCAGCAAGATTCCTCTAACATATTTAGATATTTGGGATGATCTACCATATCCAATGTGGAATAAACCATTCTATAAGAGTTGTGATGCTTTGTTTGCTATTAGTAAACAAACAGATAATATCAATAAGTGGGTACTCGGTCCAGAAAATTGTACAAGTATCTATGGAGATTTCGACAATAACGGAAATTTAATCAAGGAGAATATTTAATATGCCAGTAAACGGAAAACATCTATTACACTATGTACCCCACGGTATTAATAGCAGTGAATTTAAACCATTACCAAAAGGCGATTCTTCAGTTGAGAAATTAAAGAAAAGTCTACTGGGAGAGGATGAATATAACTTTATCGTAGCATTTAATAGTAGAAATGCACATCGTAAACATCCAGCCAATTTAATCATGGCATTTAAATCTTTCTGTTCTTCAATTGATCAAGAACAAGCAAAGAAATGTGCTTTGATTATGCATACTGACAAAGTATGTGACGCTGGAACAGATCTAGTAGCTACAGTACAAGCTATTTGTCCAGAATACAAAGTAGTCTTGGATGAATCTCGTAGAAGTCCAGAGGAAATGGTAGCATTCTATAATTTAGCTGATGTAGTTGCAAATGTAAGTTCCAATGAAGGTTTTGGTTTAAGTATTGCTGAAGCTATTATGTGTGGTACTCCCGTTATTGCTACAGTTACAGGCGGTTTACAAGATCAACTAGGAATTGTTACAGATGACGGAAAACCAGTTGAATTTAATCTAGAATTTGGTACTAATAGTACAGGTCGTTATAAGAAACACGGCGTTTGGGCTAAACCAATTTGGACTAAAGTTCAAAATCTTCAAGGAAGTCCTCCCACTCCATATATCATGGATGATCTAACCAACTATACAGACATTGCAGATGCTATTGCTTATTGGTACTTAGTTGGTAGTGAAAAACGTGAACAATATGGATCGGAAGGTCGTAGATGGGCAATGAATGAAGGTGGTATTAATAGTTTAAACATGTGCGATCAATTTATTAAAGCAATGGATTTTACACTAACTAATTTTACTCCTGTTAAACCATTTGACATTTTTACTGAAAATGGTTATGATGTTAAAACATTACCTAATGATAAGTTGGGATTTGATTTACATACAGTAAACTTAGAAGCTATTAAACAAACAATCTAATGAAAATTCAAGTATTAAAAAACGAAGATTATCAAGATATAGAAAATCTACCCAAGAAAGGTACAGACCGTGCTACTGGTTTTGATGTAGTTGTTACTAGTGATCCAGAAATCATAGGCGAACTGTATGAGAATGGTACATACAAACGTATCGACTATATTCAGTATAAGACAAATCTTAAACTAGCTGTTCAAAAAGAAAGACAATACAGTGGATTTGGTTATACTGATATCGATTATGATATTCTAGCGTTTCCCCGTAGTAGTATTAGTAAATACAATCTGGTATTAGCTAATTGTATTGGATTGATTGACGCGGATTATCGTGGTGAAGTATTACTTCGTTTCAAATATATCTGGCAGCCAGAAGACTATAGTCTTTATTTTGAAAAGTCTAGTGATGAGTCTTCAGTATCTACGTATTTAACAGGAAAACCAAACTTTTCCAAACTCTATAAAAAGAACGATAAAGTTTGTCAACTCAAAGTAACCAGAGTCGAAGATGTAGAATTCGTATTAGTAAATGAATTAGATTCTACCAATAGAGGCGAAGGTGGATTCGGTAGTACAGATGTTAAAAAAGGAGAAAAAGCAGAAGTAGCTCAAGTGCAAATGAGTCATATGGAAGCATTATACAACAGTTTAGGAGGAGTACCTACACCAACAAAAAAATATACTCAATTAGTACAAGAAAGAGATTCAAAACAATTTAATCAATAATATGAGCAAACCACTATGTTTAATTTCAGGTCCAGTATTTAACCGCAGCGGATATGGCGATTGGGCTACAGCTGTAGCAAAAAGCATTATTCGTTATGATAAATACGATGTTAAAATTGCGCCAGCTAGATGGGGTAATTGTCAAAGTAAACGATTTCTTGAAGAGTTAACTGATCCAGAAGACAGAACACTAGCCTCAAAAATCATTAATGGTGCTTTAAATAAACAACCAGATGTATTTATTCAGTTAACCATTCCAGAAGAATTTCAAGCGATTGGTAAATACAACATTGGCATGACAGCTGGAATTGAAACTACAATTCCAGCTGGTAGTTGGGTAGAAGGCGTAAATAGAATGAATCTTACTATTGGATTATCCAATCACGTTAAGAAAACATTTAGTGAAATTAAAATGGCAAAACAACTTGAAAACGGACAACAAGTTCCAATTCAAGTTGAAAAGCCAATTGAAGTTTGTTTCTGGGGAGCAGATACAAATATCTTTAAAAAAACCGAGGAAAAAATCGATAGTATTGAAGAATCACTATCCAAAATCAAGGAATCATCCGCTTTTCTATTTATTGGTCAGTGGACTCATGGCGGACTTTATAATGATAGAAAAGATATTGGCAATTTAATCAAGACGTTTTGCACGGCATTTAAAAATCAGTCCGAAAACGATAGACCCTGTTTGATTATAAAGAGTAGTGGAGCATCATACTCAACTGTAGATAGATTTGAAATAATATCTAAGATTAAAAAAATACGTGATGAAGTTGGCGAAAAAGCTCCAAATGTATATTTGTTACACGGAGAGTTGAGTGAACCAGAAATGAATGCATTGCTGAACCATGAGAAAGTTATTGCACACGTTTCTTTTACCCACGGAGAAGGATATGGCCATCCTCTTCTATTAGCTACGTTAAGTGGAAAACCTCTTTTAGTATCTAATTGGAGTGGTCATTTGGACTATCTAAACCCAAGTTTAGCAAATCTATTGCCTGGAAATTTGGTTGAAGTTGATAAAAAGTCAGTTAATCAATGGATTATCAAAGAAAGCAAATGGTTTAAAGTTTCATATTCACTTGCCGAAGACAAGATGAAACAAGTATATTTTGCACGTAAAAGTGATAAGTTTACAAAGAGTGCAGAATATCTACGTAAAGAAAACGCTGAGAAGTTCAGTATGGAGGCGATGGATAAAAGACTGTGGTCGATTTTAGATCAATATGTTCCTCAGTTTGCTGTGGAAAATCAGTTTGTATTACCAAAACTTAAAGTCGTTGACAATGAAAAATCTTCTACAGAAAATAAATTAGTACTTCCCAAATTAAAAATTGTTTAATATGTTTTTGTCATATCTAGTAACAAGTCACAACGAGACAGATAGCTTAGAAAAACTACTGTCTAAGTTAGTTAATTATAAAAAGGATAACCATGAAATTGTTCTTCTTGATGATTATTCAGACAATCCCACCACCGTTGAAATTATACAAAAGTTTAAAGACTCAGTAAATTTTCAACAACACAAACTAGATAAAAATTATGGCGCACACAAAAACTATGGTATTAGTTTATGTAAAGGAGACTGGATATTTCAATTAGACGGGGATGAATTTCCTACAGACACATTGATTGAAAATATAGATGTTATATTACAGTCAAATGAAAACAACGAAGTAATTTGGATACCAAGACTAAATTACTTTCTCGGAGTGACAAATGAAGACGTACAAATGTGGGGTTGGAAATTATATGATGGCATGATTAATTTTCCAGATTATCAATCCAGATTATATCGTAATAAATCGCACATTCGTTATGAACGTAGACTTCATGAAAAAGTTGAGGGATTTAAAAGTTATGTGTTTATTCCTCCACAAAAAGACATTGCTATTATTCATGAAAAGACTATTGAAAAACAAAGACAAACCAATTTAAACTATAATAAACTTTTCACTGAAGATGAAAACAAAGGATATGCGGTAAAATGAAAAATATTTTAATATTAATTGGTGGTTGGCATTTTCCATACGGATTTTATGACCAGATTTCTAAATTAGAATTTCCAGAGGGTTATAATGTTAAAAAATACTGTGTATCACATAGAAATTTAGAAGACAATATTGTATATAATGAAAAATTAAATTATCTATCAAAATATTCAAATCCTATCGACAGATTTCTTTATAGTCAAAAACTATTAAAAAATCATTTAAATACGTGGAACATCGAATATAAAGAATATCCAAACGTAATAGGCGATTACTATTTTATAGATCAATATTTTTCAGATCATAGTGACATACCAGATTATTTATTTTTTTTCCACGACGACAATTATATTAAAAATAATAAAATCATATCTGATATAGTAAATAACACAGTAAAAACATATTATGTAGAAACCGATGGAAAACGTCACAAAATAAAAGATGACAATTGGTTACATATATCCAATGCTTTTTATGGATCCGTATTTACTCCAAGAGGATCATTTTCAGTATTCAAAAAAGAAATGTTGGTGGATATGAAAAAATTTTTAACGTTTGATACAATTAAAATGACAAGAGAAAACTCCAATCGTTCTCCAAATCCAAATGATTTATATCAACTAGCAGAATGGAATGAGGTAACTCGAAATTTTACTAAATATGTAACTAAAAATAATTTAAGATCACGGTGTTATAGACTTTCGGAAAATTACAGAAAAAGCGAATATATATTCGAATGTGAACGTGGTTTTATAAAAAATAATTTTAAATATGACAATTGAAGAACTACTAATAAATATCCCAGATAAGTTTCAACATAAAACTACTACCAGTCATAAATTTAAACGTGATTTATTTGAATATTTCAACAAAGAAGAATTTAAAAATAAAACGTGTCTAGAAATTGGAAGTAATGTAGGATATACAACAAGAATCCTAAGTTATCTTTTTAAAGAAGTGGTAGGATTTAATTTAGAAAACGTTGAATTAGCGCAAAAATTTAATGTTGATAGACCTAATGTTAGATTTTATGCGCAAGATGTATATAATACAACATTGCCATTAGACTATGGAGACGTTTTTTTGATTGATGCTGAACATACGTATGATGCGGTAATCAATGATACGATTCGGTCATTAAAATTTAAATCCAACGACAAAAAATACTTTATTTATGATGACTACGGCGCATTTCCAGAAATAAAACAAGCAATTACGGATCTAATCGCCTACGAAAAAATCAAAGTAGTACAATATATTGGTCACCCACCAGCATCTACTTTTACCCGTCAATTATTTGATTATGAGGGACTCATTTGTATAGAAGTATGAAATCTTCTTACTATAAAGAAATTTTTGATAAATTAAATGATTAAAATAAAAATATATGAGATTGATAAACATCGAAATGAAACTACATTTCGACCATTTCTATTTGCGAGACATATATTTAATGAAATTGGTATAGAATTTGTAACAGATGGTCAGGCAGATTTTGCTTTTGTTGGACACGCAAGTTTCGTCAATAAAAAATTATCTTTATCAGAATCAGTATCATCCGGTTTGAAATTTTTAGAAACTGTAAAAGAACCGTATTTTCTATTTGATGGTCAAGATGCTGCCACATTGATAGGCTCATATGAAGTATTTGAACAGTCAAAAGCAATTTATTTATTAAAACCAACACTATATACAAATAGAAGTGAATACATTAACAAATACGTTAATGGTCGTCTGTACTGGGGATGTGGTGAATACAGTATACCTAATTTAGATATCATGGATAAAATTAAACTATCTGGATTTAATTGGCTATCTACTACACAACCGCAATGGTTAAATTACAATAATAATAAACATTTCGACGTATCCGCCATGTTCATGTATCCACATAAAGATGTATTTGAACATGGGCTGAATCAAGCAATCCACTATAATCGATTTAGACAAAATGTATTTAATAACTTGTCAACCAAATTTAACGTCGCTAAATTAGAAAATGGAATTCGTTTACCTCTTAACGAGTATTACAATAGAATGTCAAATTCTAAAATCATATTAGCCCCATTTGGTTTTGGAGAAATAGCACCAAGAGATTTAGAAGCCACAATGTTTGGATCTGTTTTAATAAAACCAGACATGTCTCATTTGGAAACTTTGCCCAACTTGTATATACCATACAAAACATATGTACCATGTAAACATGATTTTTCAGATTTAAATGAAAAAATAGATTATGTTCTTTCCGACTTCAATAATTTACAATCGTTTTACGTGGAAAATATGAGACGTAGATATATGGAAGTATATGATTTAAATAAATTGGTTCTACATTACTATAATCTATTTAAAAATATGAAAGGCGTTGCAGTTGAATGAAAATCGGAATTTGTGTAGCAATGCATTGGTCTGATAAATTAAGGCCCAATGGAGATCAATTTATAAAAAAATTAGTAAATTCTATTAATGAGTTTATTAAATATGATAAAACCATTTATGTAATTGATAATGGAAGTCAACATCAATCAAATATAATGGGATATCCAAGTGTTAATTATTACAAAATAAATGATCAGACCATTGAAGGTATAACAGGCGCTTGGAATCAAGGAATTTATAACGCTATAATCGATGGATGTGATATTATAATCAATACAAATGACGATCTTGTTTTTAACGACACTGTTAATAAATTCATAAATTATATAGAAACTGATCCAAAAAGCATAAATTTTATATATGGTCCTTTAACAAATGGAGTTTTAGTCCATACGCAACATAGTGATCATCCTAAAAATGGAGTTCAATTAACTAATGATATGGGTGGATTTATGTTTGCATTTACCAAAGATCATTATCATAAATTCAAATTTAACAATCATTTATATTTTAATAAAAATAATAAATATAACGGAGGCGATGGGGTCTGGGGCGGCCAAGAAGGTCAATTTATAGAAAATTGCGAAAATGGCGCCTCATGTAAAATTTTAAATTTTTGTTGGGTGGATCATAATAAACAAAGAGGTTGGAAAAACGCTAAAAATTTGTATGCGAGTATATAAATCATCTGAAACATTAACTAGAATTCAATCAATTATTCATAACAATGAATCCGGCATTTATTTAAGATTTGGCGACGGCGACTATATGTTGGCGGAAAACAGAAATGATAAAATGCAAATTGCGGACAATAGACTTAGTATTGAAATGAGAGAAGCTATTGGAATAAATGGAAAAAACGTATTAAAAACTATCCCTTTATATTGTGAAAAATATAAAATGAAAGAAAAAGATATGTTTCCTGGCAATCATTTAATGGATGAAAGTGTGTGTAATGAATTGTTAAAAATTGCTAAGAAATATTGGAATGGCGATATAACGGATGTTTATAGTCACGTAGCATTACATTATACATCTACATCTAGTATAGACGAATGTATAACTTTTCTCAACTTTTTAAAATTAAATAATCACATTATTATAGGAAATCAAAATGTTCCTACGGATGTATTAAAGAAATTATTCGGAAATGATTATAGATGGATAAAAACTCCAGATAGAAATTCATATTTTGATATAGATCGAATTGAGTCTGAGTTTGATCAAGTAGTAGATGATAACAAGTACACAGTTGTTACCACTTTTATGGGATGTTCTGGTAGAGTTATGCAAAAAAGAATTTGGTCAAAACACAAAAATTTATTTTTATTTGATTTTGGTAGTTTAATGGATGCAATGTGTAATTGGAAAACTAGAGGTTGGATAAATTTAACAAACTTTAATCACAAAAACTTTTTAGAAAGACTTTAAATGAAAATAATAAAAAAAGACATAGAAAAAATAGATTTATCGTATTTAGTTGATAATATCACAAGAGAAGAACATAAAAAATTAATAATGTCCCCGGCCGGAAAAGAACATTATAAATTATTAACGTATTTGACTAGACAATTAAATAATGCAACTATAGTTGAGTTAGGTACACATAATGGTACTAGTAGTTTGTGTTTATGCGATAACATCTTAAACAAAGTAATAACTTTCGATCTACGAAACGTTTATAGTGTAAAAAAACAACCAGTTAATTTAACTAGACACATAGGTAATATATTTGATATGGATCCGTCTGTGTTATTAAAATCTGATTTAATTTTTTTGGATACAGCACATAACGGAGATTTTGAAAAAGAAATATATTTATACTTGTTAAACAACAAATACAAAGGTATATTAGTATTGGATGACATATTTTTCAACAATGAAATGGTTCAGTTTTGGAATTTTATCAACAGTAAAAAATACGACATTAGTTCAATAGGTCACGGCGGAAAACATCCGACTCCATCTGGATTGTGCGGCACAGGATTAGTAGATTTCAGTGACACAGTAGAAATAATATAAAATGAAAAATGTTTTGTTTTGGTGTGGTGTGAAAGGAAGTGACGCTGTAAAAGAAAAGTATCGTTATGATGATTTCTCTTGGATGGAATATAGTAAAAAATCTTGGGAATATTGGTGTAAGAAAAATGATGTAATATTTGTTCATTATGACGTTACTACCTATGAAGATCAAATGAAGTATAAAATCAATTGGCAACGTTGGTTAGATATTTTTGATTTTGTACAAAATAAAGTTGGCGATTTTGATCAAATATTAGCTGTCGATGCATCCATCATGGTAAAATGGGACGCTCCTAATTTCTTCAATGAATCTGATGGTAAGTTATGTGGAATATTAGGAAATGAAAATATGAAGTGGGTATATGAAAGTATAAATGGATACAAAGATCTTTTTAACGGATTTGAATTTGATTACACCAAACATTTTCTAGCTGGCTTCGTTTTGTTTAATAAAAATCATAAACCGATGTTTGATGATTTGAAAAAGTTCTACTTTGATAACCATGAATCTATATTAAATCACGAAGACAAATTAGTAAAACGTGGTCGAGATCAACCAGTCCTAAACTACTTTATACAAATAAACAAAATAGACACAAAAGTGTTTCCTATATCTTACGGCGTAAATCATTTGTGGAGACGTAGCTTATTAACCGGCAATTCTTATACAAATGATAAAACGCCATTCTTTGTCAAATATTTAAATGTTTGGATATTTTCTGGATTCTCAGATAGAGGAGCTACTCGTACCCAATTGATGAAGCAAACATGGGACTTGGTAAAACAAAACTATGAATAATTTTGTTATCTTATATCAATCCGGAGAACAACTAAATCCGTTGTCCTATAACTCTTGGAAAAAATACTGTGAATCGCACAATTTAAAATTGATATGTTTAACCGACATTATCAACCCAACATTTGATAGAATCAATCAAATTTTTTATATATTTAAGTTATTGAAAAATAGTGATGTAGATTTCGACAATATATGTTTAGTGCGGGACACAACTCTCGTAAATAAAAATACAGAGAATATTTTTGATCTAAGCAACAATAAACTCACATTTGCAGAATGGGATTCTGATTTTAGTTACTTGTTGACCAATATAGAATTATATCAAGAACACGTGTTTAATAATAAAAAAGTAGACTTTTCGAGATTTTTTGATTTAAGCGTATTTGTTGTTAACAAATCACACGAACACATCTTCAATCAAATTCTAAATTTCTTCGAAGAGAACTATCAAAACTTAATTAACAAATTAGATATTAAATTTATTCCACAGAATTTTTTCTTCGATGGAGAATATAATAAATTACCGTATGTATATAATATGATAGATATGAATAGAAAAGAGATACCAATTGACTCTAATCTTTCAAAGTTCGGCAAAATTTTTAATTTTGAATTAAATCCAGATTTGATGTCAATCGCCTCTACATTTTTATGAATATAAATTATAAATACGCAATTGGCATCCACGTGATGTTTTATGAAATTGAAATGTTCAGTGATTATATCAGTGGGTTGTTAAATCTTTTGTCCACGGTTGACAACAAAGAAAACGTATATTTGGATTTTGTATTCAACACATCACAATTCTTTGAAAAAGTAGATACATCAAAAACATCAAAAGATGATTTAACTGATAGGTTTGAGAACGAACTGTTTAGACTAAAAGAATTGCCAAATGTCCATTATAAAATAGTAAACGAAGATGATAAATTTTATACCCAAACAAATTATAGAAGAGAATTTAACACAAAATATTGTGAAAAAGTTGATTATGTAATTTGGGGTGAAACGGATAGTTTGTTTCCCAAAGAAGCTATTATATCATTAGAACAATTAACGCCGGTAGTAAGAAATCAAGGGATATATAGATTTATAGCATGTTTTGCTGATAGAAAAATGTGGGATAATAGTTGGGATGTTACGGTTCATCCTAAATTTATAAACCACATTTATAACGATAAAGATGTCGATAATATCAATCAAGCTAAGTCATGTATGTCCATTGATCAAATGAACACGATTAACTCTGAAATACAAGAAATTAACATTCAAACCATCAATTATCCAAAATTGGACGGATCGTGTTTGGTATTAACATCGGATTTGATTAAAAGTGGAGTAAATATACCACCTTGTTTTATACACAATGATGATGAAAGTCTATCTTTAATGGCTCAAAAAATATTAGGTGATAAGTATATACAAATAATATTTAAGAATGTTTTAAAAGTACATGCTCGTAGACATCCTAATAAACGTATGTATATTGATAATGAAAATAACCCAAGAGGATTCTGTGGAAAAGAAAAAGGAAACTGGTGGCAAGTATTCAAACAAATGTCTCAACACAATCTAACCACTCTTTTTAATAATAGCGGAAGATTTTATACTTACGAAGATTTTAAGAAAAACATATGAATATTTGTTTTATTAGTCAAAATGGTCATATTGGCAAGATACCTCGTAACTTCCTAAACTGTCGTACCGAATTTGCTTGGCAAATTGCATTAAACGCAGATCATTTATCTTTCGATTATATATGTAAAAATAAAGTACCTACATATGATCTAGCTATTATAATCCTACCAAAGAAATTAGAAATAATTGATACAAACCAGATATTAAATATTTCTAAATCTATTGGCAAAAAATTAGCAGTAATGCAAGAAGGCCCCGCTTGGTATTATCAAGACTATAAATATTCAGATCAAGTTAATTATGTTAACTTCCTAAACGAGATGGATTTTTTGTTGGTTCACAATAAAAGTGATATTCCATACTTCAAAGGTATATTCAAGAAACCTACATTTAATCTACAATCTTTAATAATTGAGGATGTCGTTAAAAATGTACCCCGGCAAAACAACCAAATGCCTATCATAGGAGGCAATTTCTGTAGCTGGTATGGCGGTATAGACAGTTACTTTGTAGCGCAAAACTTTAATAAACCCATCTTTATTCCTAGTATGGGCCGTAAGATAGAAAACGAAGATCAATTTCCTAGTTTGCATCACTTGCCATATATGATGTGGAATGAATGGATACAAACACTTGCCAATTTTAATGTGGGTGTACACTTGATGCGTACACATGCGGCTGGTACATTCGCTCTCAATTGTGCTTATTTGGGTATACCATGTATTGGATATAAAGGACTAGATACACAACAGACATTGCACCCACAACTATCCGTTGAAATTGGCGATACAGAACAAGCGAATAGTCTAGCAATTAGACTACGAGATGAGAAAGAGTTTTATAATTATTGTTCACAAAACGCTAAGGATAATTATAAGATGTTCTACGCAGAGAATGTCTGGTTACAAAATTGGAATATAATTTATGAACAAATTTAAAATAGGAATCGTTGGAAATGGTTTTGTCGGAGGAGCAATTTCAAGAGGATTGAATCATTATCACGATGTAATGATATATGATGTAAATCCATCAAAAAGTACACATGCATTTAATGAAGTTATAAAACAAGATGTAGTTTTTGTGTGTTTACCCACACCTATGTTTAAAGATAGTCTTGACTGTGATCTTTCTTATATAACCGACTTTTTCAATACAGTCATTACCGAAACATACAATCCAAGTACCATCTTTGTTATAAAATCTACTGTGCCTATTGGAACCACAGAAAGTCTGTGTAAAAAATTCAATCCACTAAAAATTATACATTCTCCCGAATTTCTAACCGCTCGTACAGCAAGTATAGATTTTATCACCCCAAGTAGAAACATCGTTGGTGGCACCGTTGATAACGGAGTAACGGTTGTGCAGAAAATATACGAAGAACGATTCCCAGGAGTAAAATGTCACGTAATGACTAGCAACGAATCTGAATTTGTAAAGTACTTCGCAAATTGTTTCTTCGCAACAAAAGTTTCTTTCTTCAACGAAATGTATCTCTTAATAAATAAAATGGGATTAAATTGGGATTCTATCCTAGGCGGAGTTATGTCTGATGGTAGAATTGGTATTAGTCACTATCAAGTGCCTGGTCACGACGGCGATTTTGGATTTGGCGGTACTTGTTTTCCTAAAGATATCAATGCATTCATCAAAACATTTGAAAGCAACGATATAGAGCCAGTTGTTTTAAAATCGGCTTGGGATAGAAATTTATCAATAAGAAAAAACAAAGATTGGGAAAAGTCTAAATCAGCGGTTTCTGATAAAAAATAATATGAATGTAGTATTCGTTCCAAATATAGATTTAAAAAATGGACGAAGTAATCCGTACCATTATAGTATCAAAAGTTGGAAACATTGGTGTGATAAAAATAATGCTAAGTTAATCGAATGGAACGATCCTATTATGGATCCAACTGTATTCAAGATTACATTACAAAGATGGTGGGTTCTAGATATATTAGAACATAATAACATAGATTATGATCAAGTGTTAATGATTGACGCTGATACAATTGTTCATCCAAATTGCCCAAACTTCTTTAACGAAACCGATAATAAATTCTCAGCCGTGTTAAATAATGGTTGTTATGAATGGACAAATAGAAGTATAAGAGAATGGAAACGTCTGTTTCCCAACGAAGAGATTGTTCCAACGTGGAAATATGTAAATGGCGGATTTATTATTGGCAATAAGAATGTCAAACACATTTATGATGCCATAAAGAGTTTTTATTTACAAAATATAGATATGATAAACACTCTTACCAATGAAATTAAAGCTGGTACAGATCAAACTATCATAAACTATTTAATTCAAAAAGATAAGTTTGAAGTCAACTATCTATCGGAATGTTACAATTTGCAAGATTTGTTTAGAAAAAGTCTTCTTCACATACCTAATCATAGTTGGTTTACAGATGAACTTCACTTTTTGAATAATGGATGGGTATATCATTTTAATGCTATACCTCCCAATGATAGAAATTTTAGTTATTGGATGGAACGAACTTATAAACATTTATATAAATAATAATGTTATATGGATACCCAAAAAAATTTATTTTATTTTGGCGAATTTGGTCCTGAAATGGTTCTTTGCTTGCCTTATGCATACTGGTTACATAACAATGATCTGTTGGGATCTACAAAATCTTGTTTAGACACACGATGTTTTTATTATTTTAATCCAAAACATATAGAAGTAAATAGATATCGAACAATCGATACAAACGTATCAGGAAACAAAGAGTTGCCAAATGAATGGGAACACAATATTAGTACATTTTGTTATAAGTACTGGACTCCACCTCCATTAAAAGAACAATATATTAAAAATAACGAAATCGAATTTAGTAAAGAAGTAGTAATCATAAGCAACAAATATAATATTGAATGGGGAAAAGAACCAATTAATTATATTAATTTTGAAACTTTATCGATGTTACTTGATATGTTGTCAAAAAAATATACAGTGATATATAGAAGACCGACATTAAACATGCACGTTGGTGATCAAAATGAACTCTCCGGTCAATTTAACGTTCTAGATAAAAGCGGAAAAGTTACAGATTACGATTTATGTAAGAGTTATAATAATGTATATACATTCCAAGACCTGATGAATATGTATCCATATTTTTCATTTAACATGTTTCAATGTAAAGTTTTTTCTCTGTGTGATAAATTTATAACAGTTCAAGGAGGTAATAGTCATTTTATAGGATATTTTGCAAAAATAAATTTAAATCTAATTAAAAAAGGCAAAGAACTGAGACCAGGCTATTTTACAAGTCCAAATAGTTGGTATGGAAAGTTAAATGGTGGACAAATCGAATTGTCCACTACAGAAGATTCTTTAATTGAAAATGTTCAAAAATATTATATGTGAAGTGAAATTTAGTTCAATAGTTATAATCATATGAAAATTAGTTTTATCCAACCAAGCAGAAACAATCTAAAATATCTTAAATGGAGTTACGAAGCCATTCGTAAAAACCTAAGTCACAAAGAGCATGAAATTTGTGTTGCAGACGACTTTAGTAATGACGGTACACTTGACTGGTGCAAAGAAACTGCACAAAAAGATCCGTACTTCAAATTCATTCGTAATGATGGACCAACCAGATTGGGTCACACAATTCTATATGATCGTCTTATAAACGAAGTCGCTACCAATGATGTGGTAATGATCTATCATGCCGATATGTATGCTTGTCCTAACTTCGATAAATATGTAGAGAAGTATATTCAACCAGGCACAATCGTTAGTCTAACTCGTATTGAACCACCTCTACACCCCCCAGGCCCAGAAAAGATCGTACAAGCATTTGGAACTGAGCCAGAAGAGGTTAATGAAGCTGGATTATTAAAATGGTTCAATGATACCCGCTTGACAAGAAAAGATAAAACCACAGAAGGAATCTTTGCGCCATGGGCTCTTTATAAGAGTGATTTCCAATCTATAGGTGGTCACGACGATCTATATGCTCCTCAAAGCAAAGAAGACAGTGATATCTTTAATCGTTTTCTGTTGAAAGGATATAAGTTTGTACAGACATGGGAAGGATGTGTATATCATATGACTTGTAGAGGCAGTCGTTATAATCCAACACTAACTACAGTAGGAAAAGAAAGTAACGAATGGTTGGAACAAAACAATAAAAGTGCCAGAAACTTTATTCGTAAATGGGGACATTTCGTTAAACATAATGATACTATGAAACCCATTGTTCCAAATAGATATAATGTTGGATTTGTAGTGCGTAATTGTGACGAGTATAAATTGATGTTACTAGAACCATGGTGTGATTCTATTTATACAGATGTTCCTTATGACCGTTATTTATCGGTTGAACAAAAAAACACAAAATTCGATCTAAAGAAAAAATTGAAAAGATACGAAGATCAAAAAACAAATGACATAATTGTTGAATTTGACGCTGTAAAATTAAACAATCAGAGTTTTGAATTCTTTAATATGTTACAACTAATGTTAGAAGATAGCGGAGTTGTTGGAGAATTAGAATTTGATATATACAAACTTAAAATAAATAAGTTGAATAATTATAATACAAACTTAGTAAATATTACAGACGATTGGTACAAAGATAAATTACTATGAACTTAACAGATTTTAACATACCTCTTATATTTTATACCACATTTATAATGGTAGTTTGGTTTGAAAGTGACATCGTTCAAACCATTGCTAAAATATTTAATCTAAGATCCATACTTAAGATTTATGAATTTGAAAAATATAAATTAGAAGTGGATGTTATGTGTAATTACCCAAACTTTTTATATGAAAAATATCCAGGATACATAACCAAATTATTATCTTGTCCAATTTGTCTTTGTTTTTGGTCAACTTTACTTGGGGTAAATCTACTAACTTATAGTTTTGGTTACCAACAGTGGTTTGCTCTATTAATGTTGCCTGTCAATTATATCTGTTCACTAACTATTTATTTAATTATAAGAAAGTTATTATGATCATAGGAAGTCACCAAGCCCTCGTCAATTTTGTAGGAAATGACAGTATATCTTCAATTGATAGATTAAGAGAATGTCTAGCGGGGTTAAATAAAATTTGCAGTTGTCAAAAACAAAGAAAAAATCAGAAGCAAGAAGAATGTAACGCGTTATACATAAATTTTGTATCATCTCATGCTTCTGAGTTAGTTAACTACTTTAAAACAAAAACCACCGACGATGAAATCATATTCTCATATGGTAGCAATCACATAATAAAAACAATTAAATTACGTTAATTGATTTTAACGCTTCAGTTACTTTTTCTCTAATATAAGGATGATCTTCCAACGAAGATCCATTTAGTTTATCACTACAATCCTCCCATTCAAAAGCATAATTGGCTTTTGTTTTTACTTTTGGATTGTTTAATAGTTCATGATCGTTTGGAGCTGCGTCATATATTTTAACAATCTTATTCTTACTAAATCTTTTACCTTGTGGTACTGGCCCTTGTTTAAATTTAGTTATGTGAATTAGTTTTCCACATTGTTTGTTCTGTAACCAAGCGCATTCGTCCTCTGGGTATACATCATATCGAATATCTGTTATAAACACCACATCCGATTTTGAATTAGCAATTCTTTGTTCCAATTTACCTGTCCAATATCTACCCTCACTGGTCTTGCGCATTACATCTCCATAAGCAACCAGCAATGGTCTGATTATAGACTTCTCTTGGGTATTATCTGTAAATACATCAATTCCCACTTTATTCTTGATAAGAGACTTTAAATCGTTTTTAAGTTCATAAGCAAGAGCAAACTTTTCCGATTTAATCTTGTGTTCTTTTAGAATCTTTTGTGCTACCGATGTAAAAAGATCTTTGCCACTACGAGCGTATCCTGATATTC
>JACCDP010158427.1_pt1 | contig 16910 bp, 16 predicted proteins | sample 7445841 | NCBI WGS metagenome assembly JACCDP01 (sample SAMN15323441, study PRJNA562643) | freshwater metagenome | isolation source: river surface water | place: USA:Blue River Watershed | collected 2017-08-17 | reverse complement strand
GATCGCATCACCTACAAAACCCAATACTAGCTGCAGTATCGGCAACGTAAATTTTGAAAAACGAGAAAACACCAACCTGCCAACCCGCATTGAAGTAAAACTGAAAGATGAAGAGAATACTGCACAGTTGGATTTTTCGTTAAAAACAGCTCGTTTCGATGCCATACCTTCGTACCCATTCAACGTACCCTCAGGATACGAAACCATAAATACCCTTGGAGGAAATAAGCCAAAATAGTTCTAAATGCACCCGCGGTAAATCCGCAGCAAAAAATGAGTGCCGCTTCCCGTGGATGAATCTGAGTCCATCCACCAAGTTTATTGGTTTTTTTATCCTGTTTGTTATAGTTTTCACCCAACTGTTAACCGCCGGAAATCCTACGCGAAAGCAATTGGAGGCCAAGCGAAAACGCATGCAACGCGAAATTGCAGAACAGAAAAAAATGCTGCGTTCAACGCAGAAAGAAAAATCAGTAACCCTTTCTAACCTCACAGCGCTGAACCAAATCATTCAGCAAAGACAAGAGGTAATCAACGATATCGCCACCGCTATATCCTCCGTATCTCGCGAAATAACCAACAACAGCGCATTGCTTGATTCCCTCACTAAAGAGTACCAAGAGCAACAAATCAAACTGAAAAAAACCATTCTCAAAGCCTATAAATCCAGGAAAAACGGCAAAGAAATCGCTTTTGTCTTTTCAGCACGGTCCTTCTCTGAAGCCATGCGCCGATGGACCTATTTGAAGAAAATATCCACCTACAGAAAACACCAAATTACCGTTATTCGCGAACAATCCGCACAACTGAAAAGTATCATAGCGCAATTGGAAGGCACCAAAGTCGAAAAAACTGTGCTGCTGAAAGAAAACGAAAACGAATCCAGAGAATTAGAAGCCGATAAAAAAGAAAAACAAATCCTGGTGAAGGAACTCACCGAAAGAGAACAAGAAATCCGACAAAAAATCCGACAAAACGAAGCAGCTGTCGCCAAATTAAACAGCGAAATCGACAGGATCATACAACGCGAGCTTACCAAAACCAGAAAATCAAATTCCAAAAAATCTTCCACGTCCAAAACCTCTTCAACATACAGCGCAAACCTATCCGCAGAAGCCAAAGCACTGTCTGGCTCATTCGCCAAGAACCGAGGGGATCTGCCCTGGCCCACCACCGGAGGTTACATCTCCCAATCGTTCGGTGTTCACCAGCATCCCGATTTAGAAGATATTCAAATGGTGAACAACGGAGTAGATATTACCGCTCCGCGTGGTTCCGCCGTAAGCGCAGTTTTCCAAGGTACCGTCAGTGCAATCCTGAATATCCCTACGCAAGGAATCGCCGTTATTGTTAGTCACGGTGAATATTTTACCGTTTACTCCAGACTCAGCATGGTGTTTATCGAAAAAGGTCAGATCATCCGAATGGGACAACACATCGGAAAATTAATGACAGACGACGACGGAAAAGCCGTGCTCAATTTCCAAGTTTGGTACGGACAAGAAAAACAAAATCCGCAAAATTGGTTGCGCGGACGATAACCCTATATTTGTATTATGCAAACCGTTGCTGTTATTGGCTCTGGCGTCATGGGATCCGGCATCGCCCTCTGCGCTATTCAATCGGGTTACCCAACCCTGTTGTTTGATGTAAACCCACAATCGTTGGAAAAAGGCCATCAACACATTAAAAAACAATTATCCATTGCCATAGAAAAAGGCAAAACTACCCAAGAACAAGCCGATATCGCGCTGCAACGCCTGTCCACTACCACCGATAAAAATGAACTTATCGCTTCCTTAATCATAGAGGCCGTAGTAGAAAAATTAACCGTAAAACAAGAATTATTCGCACACCTCGAAACCATTAACTCCCCGCATTCCATTTTTGCTACCAACACTTCCTCCATACCCATCACCCAAATTGCAGCAACACTAAAACACCCGGAACGATTGGTAGGGGTGCACTTTTTCAACCCAGCCCACATCATGAAATTGGTGGAAATTATCAAAGGAGCGGCAACCGACCCCCTCATAGCAAAAAACGCCTTCGAATGGGCCGAAAATCTAGGGAAAAAAGCGGTATACGCCGAAGATGCACCCGGATTCATAGTGAATCGCGTGGCTAGACATTATTACGTAGAATCCCTTAAAATACTAGAAGAAAACGTCGCGGATATCCCACAGATCGACAATCTCTTGCAAGCATCAGGCTTCAAAATGGGGGCCTTCAAACTGATGGATCTTATCGGCGTGGATACCAATTTTTCCGTAACCTCCTCCATGTACCAACAATTTCACGGAGATCCTAAATTTAGACCCTCAAGAATACAACAACAAAAAGTGGATGCCGGTCACCACGGTCAAAAAACCAAAATTGGATTTTATACCTACGAGTAAACCTTCACCGCCATAAAAATCGGAATGCCCTTTACCAGCAAAAATATAGCTCTCTCCACCGCAGTGATCCTCTTAATAACCGGTTTGCTATCCCTGTTTGCATGCGATTCCAACAACCAAAGAATCGAAAATATTCCCAAAGGTCCCGTGAATATTAGCATCGATTTAAACCTACCCTCCTATCAACACTTATGGGGACCCGGCACGTATGCATACCTCGAAGGTGGTATCAACGGGGTTATTCTAACCCACGATTTCGACGGTGCTTGGTACGCATTTGAACGCACCTGTTCCTTCGAACCCCTAGGAAACTGTGCTCAGATTTGGGGAGATTCCATCGAAATGAACCTCAGATGCGGTAAATGGAACAACGGGGAATTTTCTTCCTGTTGCGGCTCTGCTTTTATGCTCAGTGGATTTCCAATCAAAGGAAAAGCTCGGGCCCGGTTAGCAACCTACTTCGTAACCCAGTCCGCTAACATAGTGCAAATTGTAAACTAAAACCTGCTCCCATAATCCATAGAAATGAATTTTCAGCCTACTGTCACGAAGGATGAAAAAAATGGGCAAAATTTGTGAAAAATCTTTTTTTTGTAATCGCATTTCTTATATTTGTCAACTACTAAAACCCTGAAACTAACCCTATATGCAGATACATTACATAAAACATTCATTCGTCGCACTTACAGCCCTGGTGAGTTCTGCCGCAGTGAACGCCCAATCTCCGGGCTCTCACTCGTTAGAAATCCAAGGCGGATTGCGCGAGTATTCCGGTGATTTAGGTTCTTCCATCGGCTTTCAGCGTCGCCCCGACTACCAAGGCGGTGGGGTGAATTTCGCATATTATATCAATCCGAAAATCGACGGATTGGCCGCATTATCCTTTGGAGATGTGGGATTTGCACGTCATTGGGAAGGTGAAAATTGGCAATTGCCCGATTACGCTCGCTACCAGTCGTTCAGAGCCAATACCGCCGATTTAACACTCGGCGCTCGTTTCAAGCTATTATCCGAAGAGTCCGCTTTCCAACCCTATGTACAAGCAGGTATCGGAGGTTTTTACTGCTTTAGTCAGGTGATTTGGGGCCCAAGTCCCTACGTAAAAGACGAATACGATCCAATTTTAACCCGTAAACCTGCAATGACCGATATCAATGCAGCACTACAAGGTGGTTTAGGTTTCAAGTTTTATTTCAGCGAAAAAATAGCGCTTCATTGGAACTTCACAGTTACCTACACCATGAGCGATATGTGGGACGGTGCCAACAATGCAGTTCCCGATCCAGTACACCCTCCCACACACAAATTATGGCGTACCAACGACATGTGGTCGTTCCATAATATTGGTTTCTCATACGCCATGGGTGGCGGCGGTGGAGGTACTGCTAGAGTTTCTAGATCTCGCGGTGGAGATGTTTCCGTAGGTAAAGTGAGAGACGAAGACGAAGACGGTGTTTACGATAAATACGATAAATGTAAAGGTACCTTGGTGCAGCACCGCAAATACGTGGATAGCGTAGGTTGTCCTGTAGATTCAGACGGTGACGGTATCCTTGATGGCGATGACAAGTGTATCGACGATAAAGGATTACCAGAATTTAAAGGTTGCCCCGATACGGACGGTGACGGTATCGAAGATCGTTTGGATGCATGTCCGAAAGTTGCAGGTTCAGCCAAATTCAACGGTTGCCCCGATACAGACGGCGACGGTATCTCAGACAAAGACGATGCTTGTCCAACTGTGGCTGGTTTAGCTTCCTTGAAAGGTTGCCCAGATACAGACGGTGACGGTATCGAAGACGGAAAAGATATGTGCCCCGCAGAAGCTGGAACCATCGCAACCAACGGTTGTCCCGATAAAGACGGTGATGGTGTTGCCGATAGCGAAGATAAGTGCCCTGCAGTTGCTGGAACCAAAGCAGGTTCAGGTTGCCCCGATACAGACGGTGACGGTGTTTTCGATCACGAAGATGCTTGTCCGAAAGTTCCTGGTACCGCGGCCAACAAAGGCTGTCCTAAAAAGAGATAATCAACAGTACTATAGCAAAAGGTCGCTCCCAAAAAGAGCGACCTTTTTTTATTAACCCAAATACACCAACTTTGCTGCATGGAAATATTGTGGAACTGGAATTCTGAAATTCAATTACCCAACTACACGGGGCTAAATTTGCTCCAAAACGATATACTCCACGAAATCACTTTCAACAGCCACCGTCAATTACAATCCTACAAGCTTACCAAATACCCACACACATTGCCAAACAACGCTTGGATGGAATGGGATACACCCGCAAGCATAGTACCAACCGCTTTTGAAAAAGTCAATGTCTTCCAAAAAAGCCTAATGACTGCAGCACCCTTGGACGAAAAATTTGCGCTTCAATTTTTAGCCGAAAACCACCCTTCGGCCAAATCACATTTCATGCAACTGCTGTGGCCCCATGCGGTATCCTCTAGCGCCAATTCCCCCTTCTCCGTTTTTGCATGGTACCACCAGAACCAATTTATCCTATTCGCTTTTCAACAAAGTACATTGCTCATTGGTAATACATACCGAGTAAATAACCCCCAAGAATGTTTGTACTTTACCCTATTACCCTTCCATAACCTCAAACTAAAACCTTCGGAGCTCAAAGTAACGTTGTTCTCGGATTTTGAATCACCTCAAGGAAGCCAAACCAAACAAGTCTTCACCAAACTCATTCCACATACCCAATTTTCAAGTCAACTGAATGCAGACATATTCAAAGGCAACAATCCGCCCATGTCCCATTTTGTTTCATTTCTGATTAACGCACAGTCATGCGCATTACCGGTGGAGATCTAAAAGGCCGACAATTGCACACAGGATTTGCTAACCACGTTAGACCATCCACCGATAGAGTTAGAGAATCCTTGTTCAACTCATTGCAAAACCAAATCAACCTAAGCGATTCCATAGTCTTGGATTTATTTTCAGGTTCGGGCATCATCGCACTGGAATTTATTTCCAGAAACACACCCTTAGTACTTTCCGTAGACCTTGATAAAAAGAACATAGCCTTCCAAAAACAAATAAGACAAGATTGGCAAATTTCAGGTTCTACCCCCAAAGGGGCAAAATCAACCACCAATTTCAAACGAAGTCACCAACTATCTGGATTCAATCCTCAACCACCGGATGAGAATTCCATTGCTCTGCATACAGCAGAAAAAGTCAACACAATACCGCCTGCTTCCAGCATTCCACAAACTTTAGGAAATTGGGATATACTGTTATCCAATGTTTGGACCCTCATTCCCAAACTTACCGAGAAATTTGATATAATTTTCGCCGATCCACCCTACCACATGCCCAACCTTCAACAACTCCCTTCCTTGCTATTGCCCCTACTAAACCCCAACAATCCCGATGCCGTATTATTGTTCGAACACAAACCCCAATTACAATTCCCACAATCCCTTCCACCATCCCACACCAAAGACTACGGCTCTTCTGTGATATCCTATTTCATACCCAATAATTAAGACTTGAACTACATTCTATTCAAGTTCCGCTTTTACCCAAACAGATAACCCCGGAATTCGTACACCCACTTTAGAAAAGCACAACAAGGTTATATAATCGATGTAAAGAATAGCTGCAATCATTCGCGTAGTGAATTCATTTTCTTGCCAATGATTTACACCAATATCTTCACCTTTTGTATGATTTTTTTGTTGCAATTTCTCAATTACCACCTGCAGGAAACGTATAAATAATAAACTTAAAAAGAAATATCCTCCTTCCCGAATTCTCAATCCATTACCACCTGACAATTTAACTAAACCTCTGTAGGTATACCTCCTAAAATGAAGCAGATTAATATCATGCCGCGAGAATAAAAAATGAAACGCCGGAACAGTTATAAAATAAAATAAATTTTTACTGCTAGAAAAATGATTAGAAATACCGGATAGAAACTCTTTATCATCCTCAACATGCTCCATCACGTCATTTAAAAGAATTAAACATGGCTGACTTGGATCAATATAAATATCCAAAAAGTTGCGATAAAATGAAATTCCCCCGTTTTCGGTTTTTAATACATCCAGATTTTCCTCACTAAAATTGATATCCACCCCAACCGCATGCTGTAAATTTAATTCCCTCTGCAAACGACGAATTACGTAAGCGTCACCACAGCCAATATCTACAACCTGTAATGAAGAACCAAATTTCTTTATCATTTCATAAACATTTCGCTTAATAATTTTAAACCGCGCAAGCTCCCAAGGATGCCTAAGACCATGGCTACCAATACCCCCGTTTTCAATCAAATCCATAAATTCAGTCAAATATAAATACAGATTTTTGTAGATATTAAAATTTAATTCTTATTCGATTATATTACATCGCATGATTCTTATTTTTGCTTCGTATGAAAAACATCGCCGTTTTTCCAGGAACGTTCGACCCCATTACGGTTGGTCACGAAGATATCATCAATAGGGCATCGCCCTTGTTTGATGAGATCATTGTCGCCATTGGTATCAATACCAAAAAAACTACCCTGTTTCCAATAGAAACTCGTATAGAATGGATTCAAAAAACATTTGCTTCGAATCCAAAAATTAGCATCCAATCCTACGAAGGATTAACCGTGGATTTTTGCAAAAAAAACAATGCGAAATTTCTGATTCGAGGTTTAAGAAATGGATCCGATTTTGATTACGAAAGCCACATTGCCCAATTAAACAAGGCCTTGTGGAACGATATCGAAACTATTTTTATTACGTCCAGCCCAGAACTATCTTACATCAGCTCAACCCTTGTAAGAGATCTAATAATACATCAAGCCGATTACCAACGCTACCTTCCAGAGGGAATTAGGTAATTTTATTAGTTCTAAAAATATTTATTGAGTTTTCGCCTCCGCATACTTGTCCAAAGCACGCTTTACAATGTCGCGAATACTTTGGTAGGAACTAAATTCCGCAGACTTAAACCAATCCAAATCCACAAACCTCACCTCACTAATACCTTCTTCAACTTGAGGTTTTAACGTAGGTTTACCCGTGCAATTCATAAAATACCAATGCGTTTCCTTTAACATGATAGCGTCCTCTTCAAAATAAGCATGGTAACTTTCCCCCACTTTATCGCTGATATTAAGCATGTTTATTCCTGTCTCCTCCATCACCTCCCGCAACGCGGCAGCCATTCTATCCTCATGCCGCTCAATCTTACCTTTCGGCATGTCCCAAATTCCATTTCGTTTAATGGTAAGCATTTGATTTTCTTTGTTGAAAACCAATCCCCCTGCCGCTTGTATTACCGTATATTCAGCCTTGAATTCATTGAAGACCACTTCCGGTTCCGGACAAATTAATCCGAAGTTCATTACCCTGCCATACGTCTCCGTAGACATCAAAATCTTAAAACTCTTGTGCAATTCATCGTCTCCAATGTAATACAAGTTACTAAGCCCTCGTAATGCACTCGGAGAATCCGCAATTACTAACGCACTTTCGTTGAAGTAGATTTTATAACTTTGCGCACTCATGTCCAATACAAGCGCAAAGTTAGCAAAATTTCTGCTCGAAATAAAGGCTGTTAAACTAAGTCCATCTAAACCATTTACTTGGACCTCCGGAATCCTGTCACCAATCTATTGCGATAACCGCATGGTGCTATCATTCCCCGAAGTACGAACCTTTGTAGCAGAAGAGCTCGCAACAACTATTTCCAAACAATTTCCTACCGCAAACCGCATCGCTGGAATTGCTACAGCAGGAATCGCTCACGGAGCTCTAGCCGCCCATATCTTAAATGCACCCTACTGCTATGTACGTCCAGAACCCAAAAAACACGGTCTAAAAAATCAGGTGGAAGGCGAGTTGTTACCCGGTGATAACGTAGTACTGGTGGAAGATCTGATTTCTACAGGAAAAAGCAGTTTTCAAGCAGTAGAAGCCGTTCAGGCCATTGGTGCCAACGTGGTTGGTGTGGTTGCCCTATTTACCTACGGTTTTGTAAACGCTACGGAAAAATTCGCCAATGCAGGCATTCCGGTATTTACACTCACCAACCTTCCTGCCCTTACCCAAGTTGCGGCAGAAAATGGCTTCATCCAAACATCCGAATTAGAAACCATCAACAACTTCGCAAAAAATCCCCAAGAATGGGGAAACAACCTAATCTCTTAATTCAGGTGATACGATCTGAATGATGAATTAAATCTTGCAAATCTTGCAAGGTATTAATCGCGTCAACCGTTTTATCCTTTCGCCATCGAACAATTCTAGGGAATCTAACCGCAATTCCGCTTTTATGCCTACTGCTCAACGAAATTCCCTCAAAAGCAACTTCAAAAACCAATTCGGCATCCACACTTCGTACTGGACCAAAACTCTCCCTTGTATGATGCTTTAACCAAGCGTTGATTTCCACCAATTCGGCATTCGTTAATCCCGAATACGCTTTGGCAAATGGCACCAATTTGTCCCCATCCCGCACCGCAAATGTAAAATCTGTATACAACGAGGCGCGTTTACCATGCCCCCGTTGAGCATAAATCAACACACAATCCACCGTCTCCGGTGCAACTTTCCACTTCCACCAATCTCCCCGCTTCCTGCCACCCACATAAGCACTATCCCCTCGTTTTATCATCAAGCCCTCCGTTCCTAAAAACTTGGATTGCTTGCGCAGATCAATTACATCCTTCCAACCAAACCCAGTCAAAACGGGCGATATCCGAATGCCGTCTCTCTCCACCAAACGAGCTAATAACTTCCTTCGTTCCCAAGTAGACATGCCCCGTGCATCGGTGCCCTCCAATTCCAACACATCGTAAACCATAAAAACCACGGGATATTCTTGCATCATTTTCTTACCAACCCGCTTCCGGCCTAATCTACGTTGCAAATGTTGAAACGATGCCGGCACACCCTCCTGCCATACCAACAACTCGCCATCCAATACCGCATCAAATTCTATTGCTTGTTGCCAAGCCATAATTTCAGGAAATGTATCATTAATCAACTCCTCGCCCCTACTCCACAACCAAATTTCATCCCCTCGCTTTACCAATTGCGCCCTTATTCCATCCCATTTCCACTCAACCTGCCAATCCGAAAAACTACCCAATTTATGCTCCAATTGTTGCGCAATATCCCCATCAAATCCATCCTCCAAAACCTCCTCCAACGAATAACAAAGTGCAAATGGGAATGGCACACTCGAATTTTTTGTCAAATCCTGCAAAATCAATTTCGCGTACGAAACCTCCTGCGGCTTCCAATTTCCCATCAATCTCTGCTGAACTTCCATCGCAGTTAAACCCGCAGCACGTGCAACCGATTTAAATAACAACTGTTCCGATACTCCAATGCGAAATCCACCCGTTAATAGCTTGTTAAATACAAATCGCTCCATAGACGATAAGCCATTCCACATAGACAAAACCCAACTTCTCTGAACCTCTACCTCCTGATCCTTTAACCACAACAGCTTATCAAACACGTCGCTTAAACCCTGTATAGAATCTAATTGATTTGATATTCTTTCGTTATCCAATACAATGTTCTCCGGTAATTTTCCCAACAACGATAACGTTTCGGCCAAATCCCCTACGTGATGGTAGGATTCTTGAAACAACCACTCAGGCAATCCACTTACCTCAATAGCCCATTGCTTTAATAACGATAATTTAATCACACCGCGCGGTCTGCGATGCGTAAACAAAGCAATTACCCAAACTTTATCCTCCGGCCTCGCTGTTTTAAAATAAGTCTCTAAATAATTTACTTTGTCGTTGGTCCGGTTCGTCTTTTCAAGTTGCTCTACCAACCTCATGAACTCCTTCATCCATCCTCCCCCTTTTCCATAAAATCCAAGGAAAATTCATCCGTTCTCAGACGGCTTACCGTGGCCGCATTAAGCCCTTTTTCCTCCCTTAAATACCGCGCAAAAATTTCACTATAGCCGTGGGTAACATACACGTTCTCCGCCCCAGACCAACGAATAGCATCGTTCAATTGAGACCAATCGGCATGATCGCTAAGCACAAAACCACGATCCAAATTACCCCACCTCCGCCTACCCCGCAATTGCATCCAACCACTGCAAGATGCCGTTTGATAGTTTCCTAATCCCGCAACCAAATTCGACTCCAAAGCTGCAGGCGGACAAACAATCAAAGAACCTGCCGGCAATGATTCCTGAAGTGTACTGAGCTGCTTTTTCCCTCTTACCGATGCCAAAGCCTGCCAATCACCAAATTCATATCCTTGTCGTTCCAACGCTGCATTGGTTTCAGCTACCGCAGAATGACAAAAAATTTCGCCAATACCTCGATCTAAATATTTCATTACCCGCTGTGCTTTTCCCAGTGAATACGTGCTTAAAACCGCAAATTCTCCAGCATTTTTACAATCCTGCCACCATTGATTGATTTCTTCAAAAACCAAACGCTGATCCATCCATTGATATACCGGTAGTCCAAACGTGCTTTCTGTAATTATTGTATCACATTTAACCGGTTCAAAAGCCGGAGATAACCCATCCCCAACCGTTTTATAATCCCCAGTAACAACCCAACAATCACCGCCCTTTCGCAATCGTACCTGTGCACTTCCCGGCACATGTCCAGCAGGAAACAATGTAATCTCAACCCCGTTCCTCCAAACCGATTCCCCATACCCTACAGTTTGCAACGAAATGGTTTTGCCTAACCGCAATCGAAGTACTTCTTCACTATCCTTATGAGCCAAATAATGCTTCATGCCACTGCGAGCATGGTCCGAATGCGCATGCGTAATAACCGCAAAATCAACGCTTCGCCATGGATCAATGAATACATCCGCATCCGCACAATAAAAACCCTGATTTGTTAAAGAAGTCATACAATAAAAAACTCACCAATTAGCATTATTCTCTTCATTCCCTTCAATTACCAAAGAAAATACTAACTTAGCAATTATTTATAAATCAAAACCGATTAATCAGAAGTTAATGCCTCAACTTGTTGAAAAGAATCCGAAACTCACAATCATTACCATCAACCTAAACAATATCGTTGGATTAAAATCAACCATAAACAGCGTTTTAAATCAAACGTGGAAAGAATTCGAATTCATCATAATTGATGGCAATTCTACAGATGGCAGTGTATCATACATCGATGCTGTAAAAGAGAATATTACCCATTTTATTTGCGAAAAAGACAAAGGCATCTACAATGCCATGAACAAAGGACTTAAACTATCTTCCGGCAATTATATTCTCTATCTGAATTCCGGTGATTGCTTAAATTCAGAAGATAGCCTTGAATCTTTAAATTGGAATGAAATTGAATCTTTCGATATTATTTCCAGCGATCTTAACCTCACAACAAACAATCAAATCATTAAAGTGAGAATTGCACCGGATCAACTAAATTATCGTTTGTTTTATTATAGTTCTTTGCCACACCCTTCAACACTAGTTAAAAGATCTATTCTTATAAAACACAACGGGTTTAAAGAAAATTATAAAATAATTTCAGATTGGATATTCTTTCTTTCAGCGTTTCGAAAAGGTTGCACCTACAAAAAAATTGAGGGTATCTTAAGCAAATTTGATTTGTCAGGGACCAGCAGTGTTAACAATAAGTATATCAGAACAGAACGAATACATTACAGCCTAACTCACTTAGAACTTGGATTGTTTTTTGAACTCATAAAACACATAAAATGGCGTCTGATTAACTTGGTAAAGAAGTCATAAATGGGCTATCACGCTCTATAACCTTTCATTTTTTTAAAGTAACTTGCAACCCAATTGATTTGTACCAAATTCACCATGAAAAAACGTATACTCTCCGCAATCCTTGCCCTTGCATCGATTTTCCAATTACACGCAGATGAAGGCATGTGGCCCTTGGTTTTATTGCAAAAAATCCAAGACCCCATGCAAGCAAAAGGCCTGAAATTATCGGCCGAAGACATCTACTCCGTAAACAAAGCGTCTACTAAAGATGCTATCGTCCGACTAATGACCAAAGAAGGACGCATGTTCTGCTCAGGCGAAATTATCTCCTCCCAAGGACTATTCCTTACCAACCACCATTGCGGTTATGGCGCTATCCAAAAATTGTCAACCAACGAAGACAATATACTTACCAACGGTTTTTGGGCTACCTCCCAAGACAAAGAAAGACCCGCAAACTTTAACATCGGATTGCTTAGAAAAATCGAAGATGTTACCGCAACCGTCCTAAAAGACATTGCCATCAATGCCTCCGAAAAAGAACGCAACGAAGCCGTTACCAAAAACGTAATAGCAGCCAAAAACCAAATCATCGCAGCCCTAGGCGCCGAACGTGCTAACTACGTAATCGAAATCACCCCCTTCTACAACGGTAACCAATACCTTGCCATGTATTACGAAGTGTATCGCGATATCCGCTTAGTAGGTACCCCACCAGAAAACGTAGGGAAATTTGGAGGTGAAACCGACAACTGGCGTTGGCCTCGTCATACTTGCGACTTCTCCATGTTCCGAATTTATGCCGATGCGAGCAACAAACCTACCGATTACACCCCCGCAAATAAACCCTTTAAACCCCAACACCACCTTCCCGTGAACATTGGCGGTATCAAAACCGGTGACTTTGCCATGATAATGGGTTACCCCGGCAGAACAACCCGATACACTTACTCAGAAGGTATCAAATACTTGGCCTCCAAAGAAAGACCCATGCGCGTGCAATTGCGTCGCGATATCATGGACGTGTACGAAAAATACATGAAACAAGACCCAAAAGTACGTTTGATGTATGCCGATCAACTCGCTTCTATTGGTAATTATTGGAACAAATTTGGTGGCGAAGCCAAAGACCTTTCAAAAGAAGAGGGTTTGTACACCACCCGCAAAAACGCAGAAAAAGCATTCGAAAAATGGGTGCGCGACAATAACCTACAGTCTAAATACGGAGAAGTAACTTCCCTGTACGACGAAGCCTACCGAGAACTAAACAAAATTGGCTTATTCAGCGTGTACCTCCAAGACGGTATTTCCAACAGCCAATCCATGCAAATTGCTCTTTCATTAAAACCGATGTACGATTCGCTTTTGGCTAAAAAATCAGCTGCGGCGTCTAAAATGGCTTCCAAGTTTAACACTACAGAAATATACGCCGAGTACTTTGCACCCATCGAACAAGAAGTAATTGCCGTAATTCTAAAACATATTTTCGAAGACTTAGACCAGTCATTATTGCCACAGGCTTTGAAAGATCTAGTAGCCAAACACAACAATAATTTTCAAGCAATTGCTCAAGAATTATACAATAAATCTGTATTCACATCGAAAGAAAAACTAGAGAAATTCTTAAAAAAACCAAGTGCCTCTGCCTTGCAAAAAGACTTGTTATTCGTAATTTCTAACGCATACATAGATATAATAAATGTGACCTTAAAAGATCGATTAATTGAAGTTAACACCAAACTTAATCGTGCCAATCGCTTGTTTATGAGTGCCCAATTGGAAATGTCTAAATCTGCGTTCGCGCCCGATGCAAACGGAACCATGCGCTTAACCTACGGCACCGTTAAACCATACAACGCCAGAGATGCCGTTTTCTACAGCGATTTTACCACAGCCCGCGGTGTAATTGAGAAATTCAAACCCAACGATTTCGAATTCGATGCTCCAGACAAGCTAATCCAATTAATCAAAAACAAAGATTACGGTCAGTATGCCGATAAAGACGGAGAATTGCACACAGCCTTCTTAACCGATAACGACATCACCGGCGGTAATTCTGGTTCACCTGTAATGAATGCAAAAGGTGAATTAATTGGTACTGCTTTCGACGGAAACTGGGAAGCCATCAGCTCCGATTTCGCTTTCCTCCCCGAAGTTCAACGTACCATCAGCGTAGACATCCGCTATGTATTGTTCATCGTAGATAAAGTAGGCGGTGCATCCAATATCATCTCCGAGTTAACCTTGGTGAAGTAATCACAAAAACCTTGAAACGAAGACCCTCACTGAATACCAGTGGGGGTTTTTTTATTCCCTATCCAAACTCCGATACTGAATAGCTTCAGCCACATGTTCCGGTAAAATAGAATCCGAATCTGCCAAATCAGCAATGGTTCTACTAACCTTTAAAATCCTATCATAGGCTCGATGACTCAAATTTAACCGCTGAATAGCCGCCTTCAACAACATACTACCCACCGAAGACAATTCACAAAACTTGGTCAATTCAGCTGCACCCATACCCGCATTGCATACAATGTCCATTTTACCTTCGGCCGAAAATCGCTCCATCTGCTTCTGCCTAGCTCGAATGACCCTACTTCGAATTTCTTCGCTGCTGTCCACCTTCCTAGTACTTACTTTTTCCAAATCCTGCATTTCAACCTCCAAATGAATGTCGATCCTATCCATCAATGGACCACTAACTTTTGCCTTATATTTTTGGATAGAAACCGCTGAACAGGTGCACTCCTTTTGCGAATGCATGGCATAACCGCAAGGACAAGGGTTCATGCTCGCCAATAACATGAAATTTGCTGGGAATTCAGCCTCGTACTTCGCCCTATTAATAACAATCTTGCGTTCCTCCAGTGGCTGACGTAAGGTTTCTAAAACACTTTTTTTGAACTCCGGCAATTCATCCAAAAACAATACCCCGTGATGCGCTAACGAAATCTCTCCAGGCATTGGACTCGCCCCGCCACCAATCATTGCAATATCCGAAATTGTATGGTGTGGACTCCTAAACGGACGCTGCGACACCAAACCACCTCTTCCAACCAATCTACCCGCAACCGAATGAATCTTTGTTGTTTCCAGCGATTCGTGCAATGTCATAGGCGGTAAAATACTGGACATTCGTTTCGCCATTAGTGTTTTACCACTACCCGGAGAACCAATCATTATCAAATTGTGTCCACCCGCTGCCGCCACCTCAAAAGCGCGCTTGGCCGCATCATGACCTTTCACATCCAAAAAATCAACACCAAAATCCAAAAAACTATCCTCAAACTCCGATCTTGCCTCTACAAATACTGGCGCTAAATTACTCTCACCACGCACAACAGCAGCTGCCTCAGCCAACGTACTAACTCCAAATACTTCCACATCTTTAACCATGGCCGCTTCCCTTGCATTATCCAAAGGAACAATCAACCGCTTTATTCCCTGCTTCCTGCACAATATAGCAACAGATAAAGCGCCCTTCATAGGCAATACCCTACCATCCAATCCCAATTCTCCCAATATCATCCACCCTTCCAACGCACTTGTATCCCCCAACTGATAACTAGCACACAACATAACCATCCCAATGGTTAAATCATACGAACTACCTTCCTTACGGATATCACCAGGCGATAAATTAATAACCAATCGCTGACGAATAGGATCAAAATTACTATTCCGAATAGCTGCATCACAGCGATATAAACTCTCCCTTACCGTATTGTCTGGCAATCCAATAATGTAAGTTCCTCCACCATCAAAGGATGGACTTAACGATGCTTCAACAGTCACTAATCGAGCGTCTACGCCAAACAGCGCAGCCGCATTTCCTCGAACAACCATACCCTTATTCTATAAAATATTACCCGACTTTACCACCCGCAATCCAATATCAGAAACTCCGTACAATTGATCTACACGTACATTCTGACGCAATAAAAAACGATATTTTCCGGGCTTCAACACAGCGCGCTGTATCACAGGAAACGAATAAACCCGGAGATTGCCCTTCCCATCGCCCAACCATCTTCCAGTTTCATCCGCCAAAACAGCCTGAAATTGCTTGCTTCCCTGTACTTTAGAACCCAAATTGTTAATCGCCGATCCCACCAAACTATCGCGTAAACCCAAACGATAAACCATCCACAAATTGCTGTAAGCATATTCCCCCGATATCCTAGCCTGAATATTCACATCGTAATACGAACTGGCATCCGTGATTTCAAAATCATAAGCCTGAACCTCCTTCCATTCCCATATTTTATCCTCCTGAGTTCTAAATTCATCCAGCACAACCGTTGGGTCTACCGAGCATCCCGATAAAACGAACACCATACTTCCCACCATCCCATTAAACATGCGTAAAAAAATCTTTTTCATATCAATTCAACTTATTTCTTTAATATTTCATGCATTAAAAATTCAAAATCATCCAACGGATCCAATAAAACGGGCCTAGTTCCTACAACCAAAAGTTGTATTTCACTACCAAATTCATCATAAAAAGGCAAAATACGCATCCAATCCTTGCGCGTGCATACAAATCGTTGAATACCATGTTCCCGCATTGTACTTACCCATTCCTGAATATGCCTGCGCTTAAATTCAAAATGGTCTCCATAAATCGCTTGCCCCTCTATGGTCAAAAATCCCTTCCATCCAGCGATTACACCCTCACCATCTACTACCCCAACAACCGCAAAAAAACTACCTGTTTCATTGCCATCCAAATCCCACAACACTTCCCCCAATCGGCCATCAGTGCTTACAACTTCAAAAAAAGACAATCCCTG
>JACCDP010722773.1_pt1 | contig 16912 bp, 17 predicted proteins | sample 7445841 | NCBI WGS metagenome assembly JACCDP01 (sample SAMN15323441, study PRJNA562643) | freshwater metagenome | isolation source: river surface water | place: USA:Blue River Watershed | collected 2017-08-17 | reverse complement strand
CCCCCTTTTTAATTGTATTTGTTTTGTTTAAATGGATTTTAGGCATTGGTGCCTTTTTACTAACGAGAAAGTTCCTTTTCGGAATAGTTGGATTTATTATAGGATCTTTCATTGACTCAAGTATCGAGTCGGATAGATTGCGCAACCGTAACGGGAATAGCGGAGGAGGTGTTGGTTCGGATCCTTTTGATTATTATCGAAGACAATCCTCTAGGTATGATTTTCAAACAATGCTGATGGCTCTTTCTGCTGCGGTCATGAAAGCAGATGGAAAGGTTTTGAAAATTGAATTGAATTATGTTAAACAGTTTTTTAATTCTCAATTTGGAAATCATTTTCGTGCAGAGCACTTACAAATTTTGAAAGATTTTCTTTCGGCAGATTCTATTCCACTTCAAGAAATTTGTAGTGACATTAAGAATAGACTTCCATATGAACCTCGAGTTCAATTACTTCATTATTTATTTCATGTAGCCAAATCAGATGGAGATGTCGCTACAAGTGAGATGAATACGATCAACAGAATTTCGAATATGCTAGGTGTATCGGCAACCGATTTCGAAAGTATCAAAAATATGTTTTACAGAAATGTAGATTCAGATTATAAGATATTAGGGGTCGAAGCAGAGGCTAGTGATGATGAAGTAAAAAAAGCGTACCGAAAAATGGCCATTACTTTTCATCCGGATAAGGTGGCGCAATTAGGAGATGAACATCAAAAGGCAGCCAAGGAGAAATTCCAGCAAATTCAGGATGCATATGAGGCTATTAAAAAAAGAAGAGGCTTTAAGTAATTTCTTTTCTTTTTCTTTTTGATAAAATAAATAAGTTTATTACTTTTGCCGTCCGTTCATTGAACACAGGTGGGATGGGTGAGAGGCTGAAACCAACAGTTTGCTAAACTGTCGTACGGGTAACTGTACCGCGGGTTCGAATCCCGCTCCCACCGCAACAACGTGAAGGTGAAGGGATGAGAAGCCGTAGGGTTTGACCCGCAGCGAAGCGAAGAGCACCGAAGGTAATCCCGCTCCCACCGCAACAAATTGAAGGTGAAGGGATGAGAAGCGTAGGGTTCGACTCGTAGCTTTGAATTTAATTTTCGAATTAAAATCGAAAATTAGTTGAAGTACCAAAAGAGAATCAGAAGCGTCTGATTTTTATAAATAGTTAAGTTCGGGGCGTAGCGTAGTCCGGTCATCGCGCCTGGTTTGGGACCAGGAGGTCGCAGGTTCGAATCCTGCCGCCCCGACAAGGGGATGAGAAATCATCCCCTTTTTAATTTAAATTACTTTTGAATTTTGCTTTTGTCAATAAAGGTAAGAAGTAAGAAAGCTAAAACTCTATTTCAAAAGTGAAATAGGGAAGGAGAAAATAAAAATATTATGGTCCCGTAGCTCAGCTGGATAGAGCAACTGCCTTCTAAGCAGTAGGTCTTTGGTTCGAATCCAAACGGGATCACAAAAAAAAGCCTCACAGAAATGTGGGGCTTTTTTATTGAGTGATTTTTTTTAAATATTATTTCATTTTACTGAGTTGGTAATCTAAATATTCTTTAAAAGAAGTACATTCTTGTGCATATTGATTTTGATCTTTTCCTTCCATTGCTTTGAAATTCAGCTCGTTGCAATTGAATTCAGAATTTATTTTTCCAATTGCTTCAATTATTTTTAAAGAGTCTGTTTCTGACTTATATACGTCCATGTATTTTGCGTAACAATCGCAAGAAGTTGTTTCATTTTTAGCATCATCTTTTTTTTCTGTTTGATTAGTTGATCCTCCACATGAAAACAATGTCAATGCGAAAACAGGGACAATAATTTTATTCATTGCTAGAATTTTTATTAAAAATAAATAAATTCTCCAAAAATGCTTCTTATTTCAACACTTGATTTTTCATCGGACTCAACGCGACCAACGACCTTTGCTGCGACATTATATTTTTCCGAAATAGCAATTATTTCTGATGCAATTTCCTCTGGAACATAAAGTTCCATGCGATGCCCCATATTAAATACTTTATACATTTCCTGCCATGGAGTAGCAGATTCTTCTTGAATCATTTTAAAGAGTGGCGGACATTCAAATAGATTATCTTTTACAATTCGTAAGTTTTTGATAAAATGTAATACCTTGGTTTGCGCACCTCCTGAACAATGAACCATTCCGTGAATATTGCCTCTGTGCTTGTCCAGTATTTCCTTAATAATAGGAGCATAAGTTCGCGTTGGTGACAATACTAATTTACCTGCATCTAATGGCGAATACTCTACTTCAGAAGTCAAAAGTTTAGTGCCAGCATAGACCAATTCTTCGGGTACATTCGGGTCAAAACTCTCCGGAAATTCATGAGCAAGGGATTTATTAAATACATCATGACGAGCTGAGGTAAGACCATTACTTCCCATGCCACCATTGTATGAAGTTTCGTAAGTTGCTTGACCATAGGAAGATAATCCCACAATAACATCGCCTGGTTGAATGTTATTATTTGAAATCACCTCTTTTCTTTTCATTCGACATACAACCGTGCTATCCACGATAATAGTGCGAACCAAGTCTCCAACATCCGCAGTTTCACCACCTGTTGAATGAATATCTATCCCGTAACCGCGCAAATCGTCTAATAATTCTTCAGTTCCGTTTATAATAGCGCTCAAAACTTCTCCAGGAATAAGTTGTTTATTTCTCCCAATGGTTGATGATAATAAAATAGGACCAGTAGCCCCAACACATAACAAATCATCGAGGTTCATAATAAGTGCATCTTGCGCAATTCCTTTCCAAACACTTAAATCGCCTGTTTTTTTCCAATACATATAGGCAAGAGAGGATTTCGTTCCTGCCCCATCCGCGTGCATTACCACACAATAATTTGGATCATTAGTCAGATAATCCGGCACAATTTTACAAAACGCTTGAGGGAAAAGTCCTTTATTTAACTTTTTTATTGCTGCGTGAACATCTTCTTTTCCAGCAGATACTCCTCGTGCTTGATATCGTTGATCAGACATAAATTAAAGTTCTTGAACAAATTTAGCCATTTGAGCCATCTTGTTCAGTTTTGGAAGAAAGATCTTTTAATATTTTGTGAACATCTTGCTCCGTATCGTGTAATTTTGATTTGCAAATTTGAATCAATTCACTTGCTCTTTTTACATAGGTAGATAGTTCATCTAAATTGACAGCTCCTTCTTCCATCTGATTTACGATTTCTTTTAGTTCTGCAAATGCTTCTGTGTACGTAATCTCGTTTTTCATGTTGAATAAAATTAACTAATATGCTTGTATTAGAAATAAATTTACTAGCATTGTAGTCAAATTAAACTCAGAATCTATGAAAAAAATCGCGTTATTAGCATTATTATTTGTTTCATTAAATGAAATTAATGCTCAAATTTCTATCGAATTAGGGGCAAAAGGATCCTATAACTCAACTTGGTTATTTAATACGAATATTTCAGATAAAGGAGCAGATCAAGACTATGCAATGGCATGGGGACAGAATTACGGTATTTCTGCGGGAGCGTTTATTGGGCCAATTGGGCTTGCAATAGAATATTACAACGGAAATCATACAGGTGGCTATGCAGGAACAATTAGCGTTCTAGGTGATTATAAATCAAATGTTAAACTAAAGACAAATCATATTCCCCTGCTTTTGAAATTCAAAGGAGAAAGTGGAGGTTATATTGAGTTAGGTGGGCAATTAAATACAATTTCCAGAGCAACTCATTCAATTAATTATGTTGACAGTGATATCTTCGATGGGGAAAGTGATGTAACACCTGAATATGCGAAGTCATACATGTCCGCTATTCTTGGTTTTGGTGCTAATGTTCGTCCTATGAAGAGTGTTCCGTTAGCGCTTCTTGTTGGGATAAGATTACAATATGGTTTTGGAGATACAAAAGGTGTTGATGCTTTCGGAACAGCATTAGATAATTCAATTTTTTATCCAACTTATCAGAAAACAAATGCTGTGTCAGGTGGACTAATGTTTGGTTTAACGTATACGCTTTCGACAGCGAAAAATTAACGATTCTTTTTCTGTAATTTTTGAGCGTCCAGCCAATAGATGACTTTCACGGAGAAGCTGTTTGTTGGACCGTTATCAAAGGTTGAAGTCAAATTTGTCCAATATCCTAGGTTTGTATATTGATCGTTGGTGAAAATTGAGTTTTTCCATACAATATTTAACTCACTTCCAGGTAAAAACACCCATTTATATTGCATGTCTATCGTAAATGCATTGAAGTTTATATCGTAAGCGCTGTTTCCTTCATTGTCAAGGCCATTGTATGTGTCTAAATATTCTAATCGACCTGTTGAATTTAAGATCGCAAAGTTATTATACGAAACAGCAGAACGATAGTGTCTTAACCTAAATGTAATAGCCATTCTATTTGTTAAAATGCAATCAGCAGCAATAGACTGAATTGTGTTCACCCTGTTTCTATTTCCGAATATGGTTCCGTTTGGCACCTGTACTGGAGTCGAAAAAGCCACGGCATAACCTTCAGAATTGAAACTGAAATCTTGAGACCATTCGTAAATCATAGATAGCATGTTATTAAACCTAACCCGGGGATTAAGATTATACCCATATTCTATCCAATTTTTTCTTCCAACGAACACATAACCTACTCCACCATCCAAGGCGAATGGTTTTTGATAATTCGTAGAAATCCACCCCTCAACATTACTCCAGGTAGGTCTTATGAATGTTTCACCCCAAGTTCTTGGTTCAAAATAATCATAACTCTCTGTTAATGAACTATTAATCCGAAGACCGCCAGCATCAAATTTACGAGACACTAGTACTAAGTTCATATTATTGTAGGTTCCGACGTAAGCTCCTGGATTGTACAAATAGGATTGACTCAAAGATCCGTTAACAATGACTTTACTTAGCAACTTGCTTTTGGGACTAAAGTTTCTGTAAGCGCCCGAAACTTCTATAATTCGCCTGTTGTTATTATAGTTAAAACCAAGGTCATTAGGGTCATATGTGTCTGACTCTTCTAAGTATCCAGCTCCGTATACCCAAGTGCCTCTTTGTTTTCCGATATTAATATTGTAGGTGTAACCTAAAGAAGGGTTTTCACTACTCAACAGACTACTTAGGGCAGCATTTCCTCTTAGAAAAAAGTTATTATTTTTTGAGTTTAAATTAAAATTCAATCCGCTAACGTTTGCATCGTATACTTCTCCTGATCTCCATACATTGGTATTGGTGAATGTGACTGAACTGTTATTTTTTAAGTTTTGGTCGGCTACAAATACGTTATAGTTAGTTAAAGGAGAAACAATTACTTCTCTTTCTGTTCCTGTTATCTCATTTACGGCATTACCCATTTGCTCAGCCGTCACAGCATTGAAAACGCCTATTCCAAGACCATTTTTCATTCTACCGCTTAGTTTACTAGCATTTAGCAATTGAGCAGGTTGAACAGAAGAGTTTAAATATTCATCTTCTGCTATATAATAACTAGCAATTTCTAAAGGCGCTTGAATACCAATTCTTCTGCTGTAAAAAAGTCCGGATTTATTGAACAATTCCGTGCCCTCAGTGAAAAACTGTCTATTTTCATTAAACTGTACTTCAAAAGGACTAAGGTTAAGAACTTGTTGATCAAAAACAACTTGGCCGAAATCCGGAATTAAGGTCATATCTAAGGTGAACGCCTCATTTAACCCATATTTTATATCCATTCCTCCGTTCAGGGATCTGTTCCAAATTGGATCTGTTCCACTCTGAGGTATTCGGTCTAAATAGCCAGACAAATAAGGCATTAGAGCTAAACGTAAGGGTGGATGAATCCCTTCAACACCTCGAACCTTTCCACTTTCTAATAAAAAGTTTTCCAAATCTGGATTCACAATTTCCCAAGAGGAATCTTCACGATAGCGACTAATTTGCCTACCAAAGTTTATATTCCACTCTTGAATTTCTTTTTTAGGAAAACGAATAGCTGAATAAGGAATCTCAATTTCAATATACCATCCGTCTTCTTGAATTGTTACTTTGCTATCCCATGCTAAATTTAATTTATCATTATAATCATTCGAAAATATTTTAGCGTCCAATTGAACGCCCCTACTGGTTACGCCAAAATAGAAGCCATTTTGATGATCGTTATATGTATCAAGGAAAATCCCAAAAATATCTGCCGTAGACGGATAGTCGTCACGAACACTTAGCACACGGGAAATTGAATCTGGATGATCTAAACATTTCACAGCAAAGTAGATTGCGTTTTTATCATATGACATGGCAATCAAGGTGTTTTTGTGTGCAGCTTGTCCCGGGAAAGGTTTTACCTGAATAAATTGTTCAGTGGTCCAATTTGCTACTTTCCAAACTGATTCCTCAAATTTTCCATCTAAAATGATTTTTTCATCCGTCCTTTTAGCAATTAAATTATGCTGACCGCAGGTATTACTAGTAAAAATGAATAGTAAACTGAAAGAAAAAAATAATCGTAGCGCCAAGGACATGTAACTTTAAACCGCAAAGTTACCTAAAGGTTTACTTTTTTCGCAACAACATGAAGGCAATTTTCATAACGCTCAAACGTAACCCAACACTTCTTCTTGATTTTCAGTTCATAAAGTATTTTGGAAAGCGTTTCTTGTAAAAATTGTTTATCACAAGAAGTCACGCTCGAATTCTTAACGATTTTAAATCTAGAAAATGAAAAGTCCATGCTGTTTCCATTTAAATGCGGACTCCGTTGAATAGAATTTATATTCTTTTTTCCGAGACGTTTCACACTATGTGTGGTTCGTGTAAGCGATGTAACAATGAACTTGCTTCCTCTCAGGGGTGTGTTTTCTAGTTCTTTCTCAAAGCGAACTCCAATTTCTTTAAGCAAGCGATTTGCATATGGAACAAGAAGGGGATATGAAAATGTAAAATCATCAAGTGTATATCCAACGTTGGGTTTTACCTTTTGTAATTTCCCTTTTCGTCGATAAGAATTCAGTTGATTGTAATTCGAACAAGGTTTAATTCCTGAACGAGAAGAAGTTTTTAGGTAGTCTTTTACTTTGTTTTTTAACAGGAAACTGTATTGATTTGTAGAGAAGTTATTTACGCACTCCTCTTTTTTTACTGCGGCTGAATTGGTTTCAGATTTCTTTGTGGAAGCAAATGTATTCAATACTTCACCTTTTATTCCAGAGGTAAAAAGAAGTAAAGGAACGAATGCTATGATATATAGTTTGTCTTTCATGGTCTTTAAAAATAAAAGAAATAAGCACACTCGTGATGATTTACTTAACTTTGTTATCAAATGAGTACTTTTGATAAACTTAAAGAACAGCTTTTGTTACAAGAATGGCCTAATGTGTATTTGTTCAAATTCATTGCGCCTAACGAAAACGAAAAGATTGCTAAAGTAAGTTGTTTGTTCGATGAAAATAGTACATTAACTATGCATCCATCAAGTAACGGAAATTACATGAGCATCACGGTAAAAGAAGTTATGATGTCGGTAGATGATATTATTAAAATTTACGAAAAAGCAGCAGAAATTAAAGGAGTTATTGCACTATGACACAGAAAGTAATTGAAATATTATTTATTACGTTTGGAATATTGATGATTATCGTAATTTACAGGTTGATATTACGTCGTTTAAGTAAAGGAAGGGTAATTCATAGCGACTTTTGCACTTTGTATAGTTTGGAGAAAAGTCCAGTGGAAGAAACGGTTGAATTCTATTTCACAACACCAGTAGCTCAGCACATTAGATTCTGCATTTGGAATCAACATGATGAATGCACCGAATTAAAAAATGAAGAGATGGCAGAAGGTGGACACATCGTACGTTTTGATACCAGAACTTTAGAAAACGGAATTTATACATTCGGTATTATTACCGACCAACAAAAAACTATTAAAAAGTTTGAAATTCGAAATTAAGACTCTTTGTCTTTTCTGATCTTAATTCGCTTGCGCTTTTTAGAAATTTTATACCTTCTTTTCGCAAAATCATCTGATGGAATTTGTGGTTTTGAAAAACGAACAACCACTCCCACATTCGTTTGAAGGTAAGCCAAATTAATAATGTTTTTTGAGGCAGGTAGTTTAAGCATTGTTTGAGCTTGAATACCAAAATTGTTAGAAACCCACAAATTAACTCCTACACCAGCATTCGCAGTTAGTCCAAAAGTTTTGTGAACATTAATACCACCGCCCATCAACACATAAGGATCTATTAATCCAGATCCCAAACTTTGCCCAAAAGAATACCTCGAAGAAATGTCCAAATTAAAACGCATTAGGCTATCGTATCGGTAAGTAGTATCGGATTCTTTAACTGGATAAAGAGTGGATGATTCAAAAACCAAAGCTCCCTCAATACTCCAAGGTTCGTATAAGTGTCGATCGAAAAAAATTCTACCTGCTGGACCACTATTTTGGAAAGGACCTACATAATTTTTGTTGAATACATAACCAGAGGTTAACCAAGAAGCACCGAACATGTAGTCGTATTTGTCTTTATTGGTTAAATTCTTCTCTGGTTGAGCAAATAAAGAAATGCTAAAAAAGAAACTAAAACAAAAAATAACTTTTCTTAATGTCATGCCGCAACTTGATGATGCGAAGTTAAACAAATTTATTTCTGTCAAAATCAATGTTAAAAACTAATTAAAAATAATAATTCAACGCAATCTTTGGTTTCAGTTACGTGTTAATCATTAATTTTGAATGCATGGCAAAACAGACCGTACATAGGCTTAAGTTTGAAACTGAAGAAGAAGGAAATATTCTGGGAATTTCTTCTGGATTTGCCGATTACAGAATGGCTTGGGAACTCAACAACAAGTTAGACTTACAACTCATGCTCAGTGATCAAACGATTGAGGTTTTTGATAAAAAATCTGCTGTTAACAACGCGTTTCGTTTACACCATTGTTTTGTGGAAGAAACTCACACGAATTATTACCTCATACGAAATAAACAACATCATGCTTTGATGGTTTCAGAAAGACCACAGATAGATTATTATCTCTTCATCAAGGAATTACACGTTATTGAAATAGAAGAAATTCTATCAAAATTGCGTTCAATTAATGGAATTTCTGCTGTGTTTGATTTTTCAAATGAATACTTTGAAGCTACCGATTACCTTACTTTTTAAAATAGACACTCGAAAAATATGAAAAAAACAAAAATTGTAGCAACACTTGGACCGTCCTCTTCATCAAAGGAGGTATTACGTGATATGATACTTGCTGGGTTGAATGTGTGTAGAATAAACTTTTCTCATGGATCTTATGATGATCATGCCGCAGTCGTTAAGACTATTAGAGAATTAAACGAGGAATTGAATACCACAGTTGCTATTCTTGCGGATCTTCAAGGCCCTAAAATCCGCACCAATGAAATGGAAGAGGGGACTGTTTTGGAAGTTGGTGCCGAGGTAATTATTCAAGTGGAGAAAATTATTGGTAACAGTAACCGTTTTTCTATAAATTATCCCCTATTACCAAAAGAAGCCAAAAGTGGCGAGCGCATTCTTCTCGACGATGGAAAATTGGTTTTGGAGGTAAAGAGTAGTAATGGTAGTACTGAATTAACTTGCAGTGTTATTCAAGGAGGAATACTTTCATCTAAAAAAGGAGTAAATTTTCCGAACACTAAAATATCTTTACCATCGCTTACCGAGAAAGATCAGTTGGATTTGGAATTTGCATTAGAACAAGATGTTGATTGGGTCGGGTTGTCATTTGTGAGATCTGCACGCGATATTATTGAATTGAAACACAGAATTTCGTCCAGAGGACATCACGCAAAAGTTATCGCTAAAATTGAAAAACCGGAAGCTTTAGAGAATATTGATGATATTATTAGTGAAACAGATGGTATAATGGTTGCTCGTGGTGACCTCGGTGTAGAAATTCCCTATCAAAACGTTCCATTGATTCAAAAAATGCTCATTGAAAAAGGCATACGTCACGCAAAGCCTGTCATTGTTGCAACACAAATGATGGAAACGATGATTTCTAGCATGACACCGACGCGCGCAGAAGTAAACGATGTGGCAAATGCTGTGTTAGATGGAACGGATGCTGTTATGCTATCGGGAGAAACGTCTGTAGGTAAATATCCTGTCGAAGTCATTAAAACTATGAGTAATATCATTCATGAAATGGAAAATTTTGAAGGAATTTATAACAAAGAAGAACTTCCAGACCGTAACCAAAATCGGTTCATTTCAGATTCCATTTGTTTCAATGCGTGTCGATTGTCACAACGCGTAGAAGCCAAAGCTATTATTACCATGTCTTTTTCCGGTTATACGGCTTACAAAATAGCATCACAGCGTCCAAATACCGATATTTTTGTATTTACTAGTAACAAAAAAATCATGGCACAATTAAACCTAGTTTGGGGAGTAAAGGCCTTCTTCTACAATAAACGAATTTCTACGGACCACACGATTGCAGATATTAAATACATCATGAAGTCAGAGGGTTACCTAAATATTGGAGATTTGGTTATTAATATTGCATCTATTCCATTGGAAGATTTAGGAAGTTCCAATATGTTGAAATTAAGTTACGTAGACTAATCGAATTCTCGTTAAAAATTAGTACCTTAAGGGTAAAAGAAGAATAATGGAGAAAATTTGGGAAGTGAAGGGGGAGAATATTGATTCTTCGGAGGTTGACTATTTGTGCAACCGTTTCAAAATTGAAAAAACAATTGCAAAACTTTTATGGCAAAGAGGACTAAGAAAAGAGGAAGAAGTTCTTAAGTTTTTCAATCCGTCCTTACAAGACTTGCACGATCCATTCATGTTGACAGATATGGGTGAAGCCGTTGAGCTGTTAGTAAATACAATGGCTAAAGGTGAGAAAATCATGTTATTTGGCGATTATGATGTCGATGGAACCACAGCTGTAGCTACAATGTTCCTGGGAATTAAGGAACTTCACCAAAATTTAATTTATTACATCCCAGACCGCTACACAGAAGGTTATGGACTAAGTATTCAGGGAATAGACCTTGCCAAATCACAGAATTGCACGCTTATTATCACCTTAGATTGCGGTGTGAAAGCAGTTGATAAAATTGCTTATGCACGAAACCTAGGGTTGAATGTGATTGTTTGTGACCACCACGAACCAGGCGAGGAGCTACCGAATGCGCTTATTTTAGATCCTAAAAGAAAAGATTGTAACTATCCGTTTAAAGAACTTTCGGGTTGTGGAGTTGGATTTAAATTACTGCAAGCGCTGTACAAAAAGAAAGGGTTACCAGACAATCATTTGTTCGATTTACTCGACTTTCTGGCGATAAGTATTGGGGCAGATATTGTTTCAGTTACTGGGGAAAATAGAATTTTAGCTTTCCACGGTTTGAAAAAGTTGAACACTAACCCGCGATTATTTGTAAGAAAGATTGCCGAACTGTCCTCCAGAAAGTTGCCTTTTACCTTAACAGATGTCGTATTTATATTGGCGCCAAGAATTAATGCAGCAGGGAGAATTAGATCGGGAATGCATGCGGTCAATATGATGCTTTCAAATGATAGTCAGGAAATTAACACTTTAACCGAGGCGATTAATAACGACAATAAAATTCGACGGGAATTTGATGAACAAATTACGAACGAAGCACTCGATCAAATTGATGCTGATATAGAATTCAAAGGCAAAAAATCAACAATTGTATATAATCCTACATGGCATAAAGGTGTTGTTGGTATTGTGGCTTCGCGTTTAATTGAAACACATTACCGTCCTACCATAGTACTTACTAAATCAAATAACCTGATAACCGGTTCCGCGCGAAGTATAAATCACTTCAATCTCTATGAAGCCTTAGAGGCTTGCAAAGATATGCTGGAACAATTTGGAGGTCATGAGCATGCAGCTGGCCTAACCTTAAAAGAAGAAAATTTACCTGAGTTTTGTGAACGTTTCGATCGTTTTGTACAAGAAAATCTCTCAGATTCCAATATGATTCCGGAACAAACAATTGATATGGAAATTGATCTGGCAGATATTTATTGCCATCAACCCACAACTAAAATTCCACGATTGAAGAAAGCAATTGATGCGTTTGAACCTTTCGGTCCAGGAAACATGAAGCCAGTTTTTCGAACACAAAATTTGTATACAATTGACTCTAGAGTACTCAAAGAAAAACACCTGAAGCTGAAAGTTCGACAACCGCAAAGTAATTTCACGTTTGATGCCATTGGCTTCGGTTTTTCTTCAAAAGAATTAGAAGTTGCCAGTGGACTTCCTTTTGAAATGGCATATACGCTAGAAATTAATGAGTTTAATGGTAAAACAAATGTTCAATTAAACATTAAAGATTTACGCGCTATGTGTTAGCATATTCATTACTTTTGAAGTTATGTTTACAGGAATAATCGAAGGAATTGGTGAGGTTGTCAGGGTACAACATGAAGTGAGCAACGTTCATTTTGAAATATTCAGCCCTTTTACTCATGAATTGAAAATTGACCAAAGTGTTGCTCATAATGGTTGTTGTTTGACAGTTGTTAAATTATCAGACACTTCCTACACCGTAACGGCAATTAAAGAAACATTGGATAAAACAAATTTACGCTATTGGAAACCGGGAACTCAAGTGAACCTAGAACGGTGCATGCAGCTGAATGGAAGACTAGATGGGCACATTGTACAAGGACATGTGGATACTGTTGCAGAATGCGCCGAAATCATCGACCAAAATGGTAGTTGGAAATATAAATTTACCTATTCCGGGGATTTCATTACTGTCGAGAAAGGTTCAATTACAGTAAATGGTACGAGTCTCACCGTAGTAGATTCAGAAAAAAACTCGTTTTCGGTTTGTATAATTCCTTACACGTTCGAAAATACAAATTTCAAACAGCTTAACATCGGAGATAAAGTGAATATTGAATTCGATGTGATTGGAAAATATGTTCAAAAACTACTCGAACTAAATCAATAAAAATTCAACGTTATATTTTGAGTCACAGTGCTTGAATTTGGAATATTGAATTTTGATTGTGTCCAATTCGGTGGCCCAAAACTGCCCATGGCATTATTCGAAAACGCAAAGCCTTCAGTTGGAATATTCAACCAATTTTGATCAATTTGTTGATTGTCATTTTCGTCATGGAAAATGGCAAATGCATAATCTCCAGGAACAATGCTATCCAAGGTAATGGTCATATTTGGCCCCGTACAAACTAGGAAAAGCTCAGCCAAGGCTTGATTAGGATCATTAAAACTACTCGAGCTATTGTAAAGTGCAAAATTTACCTTTCCATTTGTATTTTGCATACCACTCAAATTTATTACTAAAGTTGATAACGTATCTAATGTCGTAATTCCTCCGCCTGTGGTATCCTGAGGATTTGGTATGGGGTCAGGTTGAGGTTCAATATTCTTTTTCTTACAAGATAAAATGCTTATCAGCACGACTAAAGAAAATAGAAAAAGGCTTGTTTTTTTTCGCATGAGTATAAATATACGAATAAAACAAGCCTTAAAATAAATTGTTCGTTAATTTTAATGCAAAAAAATTATTTTGCCTCGTTGAATTTCTTTTCTACCACATTCCAATCAATAACTTCAAAAAAAGCTTGAATGTAATCAGGTCTTCTGTTTTGATAGTTTAAGTAATAGGCATGTTCCCATACATCTAATCCTAAAATTGGTGTCCCTTGACATCCTTCACCCATTAACGGATTATCTTGATTCGCTGTAGAACAAACTTCAAGCGTACCGTTACTCACACACAACCAAGCCCAACCTGATCCGAAACGTGTGGTAGCAGCAGCAGCAAACTTTTCTTTAAACGATTCGAATGAACCAAAGGTAGTGTCAATCGCTACAGCTAAGTTTCCAGTTGGAGTACCTCCACCATTTGGGCTCATAATTTCCCAAAACAAATTATGGTTCCAAAAACCACCACCGTTGTTACGAACAGCAGGCTTGTCTTTACAATTTTGAAGAATGTGTAAAATCGAATGCCCTTCTAATTCAGTTCCAGCAATTGCGTTGTTCAAATTAGTCGTGTAAGCTTGATGATGCTTAGAATAGTGTATTTCCATGGTGCGCGCATCGATGTGCGGTTCAAGCGCATCATAGGCGTAAGTTAATTTTGGTAATTCGAAAGCCATAATAATAAAATTTAAAGTGTAAAGTTAATCATACACAACAAACAAAAGGATAAAGCTTTATGTTTTTTATCCAACACATTTTCTAAGTACCTTTACCATATGAATAACGAAAGACCACTTTCTGATTGGATTCCAATGTCTCTCAAAGAAGCAGAAAAAAGAGGTTGGGAAGAGTTTGACGTTATTCTCATTTCTGGAGATGCCTATGTCGATCATCCGGCGTTCGGAACAGCTGTAGTGGCTAGGATTATTGAAGACGAAGGATTGAAAATTGGCATTGTTGCTCAACCAAACTGGAAAGACGATTTAAGAGACTTTAAAAAGCTTGGTAAACCAAAACTATTTTTTGGAGTAACTGCGGGATGCATGGATTCCATGGTAAATCACTACACCGCGAATAAAAGATTAAGGTCAACTGATGCATACACTCCTGGCGGTCAAGCTGGGTTTAGACCTGATTACGCTACTACTGTCTATTCGAATATTTTAAAAGAACTTTATCCAGATGTACCTGTACTTTTGGGAGGAATAGAAGCTTCTTTAAGAAGGGTAACACATTACGATTATTGGAAGGATGCCTTGATGCCTTCAATTTTGGTTGATTCAAAAGCGGATGCACTCGTTTATGGAATGGGTGAGCAACCCCTTAGAGCCTTTTTACAGATGTTGAAAAAAGGTATTCCTTTTCATCATGCAAAAACGCTAAATCAAATTGCTTTTATCCAAGACGAGAGTATACCTTTACCAAAAAATAAGCAATGGGAAACAGTTGAATTGTCCTCACATGAGAAATGTCTTTCCGATAAAATTGCCTATGCGGCGAATTTTAAAATTGTTGAAGTTGAATCTAATAAGTGGGAAGCAAATCGAATCATTCAGAAGGTAGGTGACAAGGTATTGGTGATAAATCCACCTTACAAGACGATGACGGAAAATGAAATTGATAAATCATTTGATTTACCTTATACGCGTCTGCCGCATCCAAAATATAAAAAACGTGGCTCTATTCCAGCCTATGAAATGATTAAATTCTCCATCAATATGCACCGTGGCTGTTTTGGTGGATGTAGTTTTTGTACGATTTCAGCACATCAGGGAAAATTTATTGCCTCAAGAAGCGAAAAATCTATTCTTAAAGAGGTCGAAGCCGTGATTGAACACCCTGAGTTTAAAGGTTACATTTCTGATTTAGGCGGACCTTCAGCCAACATGTACAAGATGAAAGGTAAAGATGAAGCCATTTGTGCACGCTGTACCTCGCCAAGCTGTATTCATCCCGTTATTTGTAATAATTTAGACACATCTCACAAACCTTTAACAGAGCTTTACAGAAAAGTAGATGCACATCCAAAGGTGAAAAAAGCCTTCGTTGGTTCCGGAATTAGGTACGATTTACTAGTTGACGACTTCAATAAAAATAACGAGGATGGAAATCACGACGAATACATTGAGCAAGTCGTTACACGGCATGTCAGTGGTAGATTGAAAGTCGCACCTGAACACACTGCTGATGCTACGTTGCGAATAATGCGAAAACCTTCGTTTAAGTATTTTCATAAGTTTAAGGAGAAATACGATAAAATTTCAGAGAAGCATCATTTGAAACAACAATTGATTCCTTACTTTATTTCTTCGCATCCCGGGTGTGAAGAGACAGATATGGCAGAATTAGCGGCAGAAACGAAAGATATGGGCTTTCAATTAGAACAAGTGCAAGATTTCACACCAACCCCTATGACTGTTGCAGAGGTTATCTATTATTCTGGAGTTCATCCGTATACATTGAAGCCAGTTAAAACACCAAAAACAAAAGAAGAAAAACTAAATCAAAATAGATTTTTCTTTTGGTATAAACGCGAAAATCAGCAATGGATAAAACAACGATTGGAAAAAGCAAAAAGACCTGATTTATCTACAAAATTGCTGGGTGAAAACACCGATAAAAAGCCGATACCAACTTGGCTTGAAAAAAGAAGGGGTAAATAAAAAAAAGCGGGTTTCCCCGCTTTGTTAAAGATTTGCAAATACAATTTCTTATTGAAGTTCGCAATCAACAGTTACTCCCAATGCACTTGCGTCACCATTGTCACAGTCAACTTTAGCATCCGATTTAGTCATGTCTGAAATCGTTCTAGATTCAGATCCACCAATCGAAGAAGTACATGTACATGTCCAGTCTTTTTTACATGAAGCCAAGGCTAACAGACCAACACATAAAATCATTAATTTTTTCATAATCGTTTTTTTTCAAAAATAATCATTTATTTCAAAAGTTGTTTAGCTATTTGCACCGCATTTGTAGCTGCACCTTTTCTAAGGTTATCTGCTACAATCCAAAGGTTTAATGTATTCGGTTGACTTTCGTCTCTTCTGATTCTTCCAACAAAAACATCATCTTTCCCTTCGGCGTATCTTGGCATCGGGTATGTATATGTATCCAAATTATCCTGAATCGTAATACCTAATGTATTGTTAAGAATAGAACGTACTTCCCAAAGATCAAAATCACTTTCAAGCTCGATGTTTACTGCTTCAGAATGACCTCCAACAACAGGAACGCGAACCGCTGTAGCCGTGACATTTATTTTCGGATCAAGAATTTTCTTCGTCTCGTTAGTTAATTTCATTTCCTCCTTCGTATAGCCATTTTCGGTAAAAACATCACATTGCGGAATACAATTTTTATCGATTGGATATTTATAAGCCATTTCGCCAGAAATTTCATGTCGCTCATTGTCCATTTGCTGAACAGCTTTAACACCAGTACCTGT
>JACCDP011440278.1_pt1 | contig 16916 bp, 17 predicted proteins | sample 7445841 | NCBI WGS metagenome assembly JACCDP01 (sample SAMN15323441, study PRJNA562643) | freshwater metagenome | isolation source: river surface water | place: USA:Blue River Watershed | collected 2017-08-17 | reverse complement strand
TCCATTGTTCCCTATATCTTCTTTTAAATTTGTCCATTCCAATTGGCTGTTTTTTCCATTTAATGTCTTTTCAATTTTATTCAGACACAACTCCAGTTCTTCGATATCAATTGGTTTAAGCAGGTAATCCAGGGCATTAAATTTTATTGCTCTAATAGCGAATTCATCATAACTGGTTATAAATACTATTTGAAAGAATATTTCATCAAAACATTTTAATAGCTCAAAACCATTCCTCCCTGGTAATTGAATGTCTAAAAAAACCACATCAGGTTTTAGCTTTTGTATCAAATCATAGGCCTGCTCAATGTCTTCCGCTTCCGCTATAACTTCTACTGATGGATTAAGTGTTGATAAGAGATATCTCATGACTTCACGGCTGTCTTGTTCATCATCTACAAGAATAGCTGTTATTTTTTTCTTATCCATATTACAATTGGTTTACAGGAAAAATTAAGTTATTAATGCAAGCACTTACTGAATCACACCTTTAGAGAATAAATTAGTTTCCGTCTTCTGTTTATTAAAAATATATACCAGGGGTAGTTTTAGCGATATTATCGTACCAATGGCTTCTCCGTAAATATCATAATTGTCGGTAACATCTATAGAAGTTTGCTCATAGCCTTTCATGGTTTTGATGATTTCAAGTCTCTGATTTGTAATTTTGAGCCCAATTGGTTTATGCGTGTTTTTTTCCATTAGCGCCTGAGCATTCTTTCTACCTATGCCGTTATCCCAAATAACAATATTCAAATAGTTTATTGTTCCTGAAATTTTAAGTATTAATAATCCTTTTCTTTCCGATTTTAAATTTATTAAACCATGCCTGATCGCATTTTCAAGAAATGGCTGAATCAACATAGCCGGTATTTGTATTTCAATGGGTGCAAGTTCATCATCTATTTCCAGCCGAAATTCGAATTTCTCTTTGAATCTTAATTGCTCTAATTGAATGTATAAATTTATTGTTTCGAGTTCTTGTGATAAAGTAAGAACAGATTCCCTTGAATTATTAAGCACCATACGTATTAGCTTTCCAAATTTACTTAGATAATTATATGCTTCCCTGGTTTTTTCTTTGAGAATAAAATTTTGTATACTATTAATGGCATTAAATATAAAATGAGGATTCATTTGAGATTGAAGGGCGCTCAGTTGCAAGGAAAGTATGAGTCTTTCGGTCTCTTCCTTTTTCATTGCCTTTTTATTAACCAAACTCAAAATATATTTTAGCATGCCACCCAATAACACTAAACATAGAATTAACATTATTAGTATAAACCAGGCTTTCTTCCAGTATACCTCCTGAACACTAAAATTACAGGTGAGGAACTGATCATTTTTTTTACCCTGGTTATTAATTGTCCATAAATTTAGCTGGTAGTTTCCTGAAGGGATATTGTATATGTCTACCCAATTTTTATCTGTTCTATTACTTATTTTTATTGGTCCATTTAAAAGTATTTCAAAAGGATTTAAACGCATGTTTTGTTTTAAACCTGGAGCATCAAAAAACAGGGATATGTTGTTTTCATCAGGCTTTAATAAGAAGCTGTCATTAACCACTCTTTCTTTCATATTGATGGAAATACTTTTCACAATAATTTCCGGTTCTTTTTCCAACAACAATTCGTCCTGTGGATCAAAGAAACAGATTCCATCTGCTGTGGATAAGTAGACATTCTTTTCACCAACCTCAATCTGCCTGATATCATCTGATATTAATCCGTTTACATGCGTATACTGCTTAATTTGAGTTCCGCCTTTATCAATTTTTACTGAGAATAAACCATTACTGGTTGCTATCCAAATGTTGTTATCCCTCCCTTCCTCCATGTCCTTTATGTCGTTTATTTTCCCGACCGTGGCTGGTATAAGTTTGAGCAATTTCTTTCCATTCCATAAGAATAAACCCTCCTGAGAAGCGGCAACCCAAATATTTCCCATTTTGTCTTTAAGCACCTTATTCACCTGGCTATCTATACCCGATATTTTCCGGATACTTTTCTTACCAAATTCGCCTGTATATAACCCATTGTTGCAACCTAATAAAAAAGAACTATCCCCAGATAATACAAAACTTCTGGCCGGGCTGGGGAAACACGGAAAAACTTGCTGTTCCTGCTTTCCATTAATAAAATAAAAATATCTTTTTGATAAACCAATAATACCTTTTTTAAAAGGGGCAAACTGAAAACTGGAATTTTGATTGTATCCCAAGTGTTTAAAATTATGATCTAGCCTCATTTGCATTGAGCTACGATTACCCGCATACCAAATGTTATTTTTTCGAATTATATCACCTGGAGAAAATGCTATTTTATGCGATGTAATGCGCTTGTGATTTTCGTCAAAAACATATAATATGTGGCCATCACCACTGAGCAGTAATGTATCATGATACACCTTTAATAGCTCTGTTGGGTTTAACAAAGAGGGTTGATTGGGAAAGTAATAAACAAACGGACTATAACTATAAAACATTCCCTTCTCCGTAGTAGAACACCATAGTCCTTTTTCACGATCCAGTGAAATACTAACAACAGATAGTTGAGTAAGGCTATGAATAAATCTATCCATATGTTGTACATCTTTATAATAGTATAGTCCACCTTTAAAAAGCCCCAGAAATAACCCATTAGTTCTATCACTACATAAAGCACTTATGACCACAGGAAAAGAATATACCTGAGTAGAAAAATTATAAAGATTAATTTTCAGCAGCAACCTTCCCATATTCATAAAAAGTAAATTACCTATCCTGCAAACCCTGATTCTGTAGTCAGGGCCATTAGGGAGCGCCTTACTGAAGTCAAACTTTAAGAGGGTGTCCCTGTTCTCAGTTTTTATGTGTATAGTGGGTTGTGTGTGTAAAAATGATCTTTTTTTAATCAGTACCGTTTCTTCTTCACTGGTACTTATAAAAAAATTAGCGTCTTCATCATCCTTTTGTTTGCTCAGGTTAATCAATTCATTGGTATGTGGATTAAGTTTATAGGAGTACCCGTTTGTATTAAAATGAAAACAAGAGTCGCTGGTTTTTGCAGCGAAATAAGTGTAATACAATTCCTTATTGAGTGTTGATTGAAATACCTTGCTCCAGGGCTCTTCTACAAGTGAATCGCCCTGAGCGCGTAATACAGAATTGTGAGAGGTGATTACCCTTACAAGCTTTTGCGGGTCTTCAAAAATACAATATACAGGAGCTCGGGTAACCCCTTTTGGCAGGTTAAAAAGATTGCTTTTCTTTCCATCAAACCGGTATAAGCCTCCTTCAGCACAAATCCACACATACCCATGCGAGTCTTCCATTACACTATAACACTCCGATGGAATCTGGAGAGCTGATGTTAGCTTATTGAATTTAATTTCCTGCGCCTGAAAACGAGCCGATAATAAAGATAAACCAAGTAACCAATAACTTATTCTACTCCCATAGTTACCGGTCAACTTGAAAGTATACGTTCGGATTAAATTAAGCGCCAGGTGTAGTTCAAAGCTTATTTTCACAGGCCCAAGTTATTCATTTGTTTGAATAAATAGACATGAATTAAATTAAGAATAGGAAAAATAATAACGGAATAATTGTACAGACAAATTAACAGACTAATGTATAAACAACTATTACTACGTTTCGCGGTATAACAGCAGCAGGTAGTTATGGGAAGAGTTTTCCTGCACCATTCAATCACTGCAATACTACGGCAGGTGAAAAAAACGTTGTAAAAGGTAGTTGATAAACTTCTTCCCACATTAATTTTGACCATGTTGAAAGTAATGAAATACAGTCATCGGCAAATTGAATAATGTAAAGAATCAGTAAGATTTTACGTTCATAACTGAAAAGTGAGCTGATGCGTTGAACTCTATGAAATATTCAGAATGACACCTGAACATTGTGTTACCAAAGCCAGATAACTTAACAGATATGGGTAATCAGCTGCATTATTCATGCTACAAAACTCGATGAACTTATACTAATTAAACTATAACGATGACTTCCACTATTCTGAAATATTTGAAGCACTTAAAAATATCTTTTTCATCCGAATATATAGAACAATTAATTCTTGGACATCCCAATTATCCTTCCTTGCTTTCAGTTGCTGATACATTCGACAGACTTGGTATTCCACATTCTGTAAGAAGACTTTCTTCAGAGGAGTTGGCCGGGCTAAGTTTTCCTTATCTACTTCATTTTTCAAGAGGGCATGGAGAGTTGATACTAATAAAAGGCACTGAAGATTTTAAAAGCAGGGTAAAAGAGTTGGTACATTGGTCCGGGATAGTAATACAGGCAGAACCCGTAAGAATGATTCTGGATGAAGAGCATAATAAGCGATATAAAGAAGAGAAACTTAAAAAAAGCCTGCAATTAATTGCTCTTACATGCCTTGTTACATTTCTTTGTTGGCCTTTTTTCATGCAACCACGCATCGTGTATGCATTAATATTATCAGGATCATTTTTAGGTATTGTGATCGGGTATTTTCTGATAGCCAAAGATGTAGGAACAAAATACAAGTTAATAGAAAATTTTTGTAATACCGGGAAAAATTCCAATTGTGATACAGTATTAAATTCAGAAGATTCCAGGATTATTGGTGATTTAAAATTTTCTGATGCAGTACTAATTTATTTTCTATTTCAGGCACTATTACTCAGTGGTTCACTTATTATCCAACAAACAGAGCAGGATGTTTTTCTTATTTTAACAGGAATTAGTTTACTTACATTGCCCGTTGTTGCATACTCCATATACTATCAATATTTCCGTGCAAAATCATGGTGCAGGTTATGTCTGTTGGTTGATTTGATACTTGTTTCACAACTCAGTATCTTTTTCTATTCTTATTTTACTGGTATTTCAACCTATACTTCCATTCATCTTCCGGTAGCAATTGTTACATTTAGCTTGTTCGCCACAATTGTTTCAGGAGTTCTATTGATAAAAAAAAGTATTGAAAGATCAAAATTACAATCAACAACAATTGTTCGGTCCAACAGAGTTTTTTTATCCCCTAAAGTCTTTATGGATTTGCTTTATCAGCAAAGAAAAGTGAATTTCGCTCCCTTTAGCAACGAATTAATATTGGGGAAATTAACAGCTCCCGTGAAAATAGTAGTAGTGAGTAATTTGTTTTGTAACCCCTGTAAAAAGAGACATAAAGAGTTGGTACGGTTAATTGAACATTATCCCAACTTAATAAATATGGCAATTCGATTTGTGCGCCCGGGAAAAGATCCGATTTCCTGCCCATACCTATTGGAGTATTGGTTGCAGCAAACTCAACTAAAAAATTCACTCAACATGGAGAAAATACTGGATGAATGGTTTGAAGAGATGGATTTTAAAAAATTTAAATCGAGATACCCTTTAATTGATGAGGAGCAATTTACTTTTGGGGGAAAGGCACTTTCTGAAAGGCATTATGAATGGAGCATTCATGCAAAGATCGTTAAAACACCCAGCATTTTTATCAATGGTTACGCTTTACCGGAAAACTATCAGGTTACTGATTTGATTGCACTTATTCCGGAAATGGCCTACCTATTGGAAAAAAATGAAAAACCAGAACCACTATTAACTCTTAGTTGAACAAGAATATATTCTTATAAAAACAAAGGGGAAAGAAGTTGCCCCGGCCGCAATGCAGAACAACTTAATACTAAAATCTAATCACAACAACATGAAAAACAACAACAACAAGGATAAAGTAAATGTTCTTAATCGCGAAGAATTGCGAATGCTTTTGGGCGGATTTACATCTGAAGAAGATGATTCTGGCTGTGCTTCAAATACATGTATTACTAGTGATGGACATAGAGCTTCCTGTTATCATGATATCCATGATCACTTTAAATGTAAATGCCCAAGACTAAAAGATAATGATTGTTAATCTTCCCGATGTGGCTAATAATCCTGCTATACGAAAAGTACTGTAAATAAATCATTTAATATCGATCAACATGAAAAAAATCAACAACAAGGACAAAATAAATGTTCTTAATCGCGAAGAATTGCGAATGCTTTTGGGCGGACTTAAATCTGAAGATGATTATGGCTGTGCCTCTAATACATGTGATGATGGGGATGGACATAAAGCTTCCTGTTATATTGATCCGCATGATCACTTAAGATGCAAATGCCCGACAAGAGGTGGTGCAACATCATGTTATGCTTAAATGCAAATGCTCTTCAAGTGGTGATGCAACATTTTGTTATGCTCCCTGATGTGGCTATTAATTCTACAACACAAAAAGTATTACAAACAAACCTTTAACGTCTAACAAAATAAAAAATTCAACCTTAAACTACAAAAATGTTTTGAGCCGTTCTGAGATGAAAAAAATCATAGCCGGAGTCGCCATTGACAGTGGCCCGGGAGACGCCTGTGGTGGGTGTCAAAGCAAGAAAAATCCTTCTGCCTGGGCTTATTGTGTTACACGGGAATCTGGGGCATGTGTATGTACAATGGAAGGAGGAAATGGGTGTTTGTCATAATTTAATCCTTATAACAGATACGCAGCTCCTGTGAGTAATTTGAAAATCGTGTGGGAAATTGATCTTAACTATAATTCCACAAAGCCACTATGGGTTTCATCCACTTGTACCCAACCTGAATAATTTCATAAGTTCTGTTTAATACTTAATGCAGTGCTAAGTGAGTGTTAGTTTGTTATTTTGATAGGTGATGCGCGCTCATCTGAAGGTAACAATTAGTTTTACTTAACCTGTAAAAATATTAAGCAGCTTTTGGAAGAATGGGATTAAAACAAGTAATTAATTAATGTATAACTATAAAATTAATGAAAATGAAAACAAATTCAGCATTTAACACCGGAAAAGCACTTAAAAGAAGCGAAATGAAAAGTATTATTGCAGGAAAAAAGGAGATTACCTGCAGTGGTCTCGTGAATCATGAAAATTATGTAAGTGGGAAATGCTCAGGTTCCAGTATTTCGGAATGTAAAGCCAGCGCAGAGAAACAGGGATGGGATTTGGTAACCTGCACTGAAATAGACTTTAACATTGCCTAAATTAAATCGGGAAACACAATAATAAATCACAGGTATGAGCCGCAGAATAAATGCTGGGGCTTATACCTGTGATTGGGCATTCAAAAAAATCGGAGTGCTTCGCTTGGAGTGAATTGTATTGATTGGGCTTGTAGAACGAATTAAAATCAGTTTAACCTGATAATAATTTTATTCAGTCCAGAAAATTTAAAAAAATTAAAAGGAAATTTTTTTTGACTCCAGGAAAATGTTTTTTTATTTACTATATCCTAACTCCAACTAAGTAGGGTTATCTGTGTAAGAGATATGGCTTCTTGTTTGTTAAAAACTAAAATTGGAGGAAACGTAGCCGTTTCTATGAAACTCAATTATATACTTTCCATCATCAAACAAAAGAGCACTTTCATAATGAGCACCTATTACAAAATCATACCAGTTTTCAATAAAATACCTAGAGTCAAGCTCAATAACCGGTCCATCGTATCCATAATCCATTATCACTTTCTTCGATGAATTTATGCAGGACTTTTTCAATCGTAATTTAATAGCTTCTTCGCAATTTTCCCTTTCGTAGAAAAAATTAAAATAATTTTCACCGTACAAGTTCCAGTTAACAAACGATAATGCCTCTTCAGATTTTTCATTGATAGGTACCCCTCTATCTTTGCAATAATTTTTATAAAATGGATAATAAGATTCTGAAATCACTTCTATGTGATCTATATGTTTCTTTAATATCCAATTGGAAATGGCCATATCTCTATAAGCTATTTATTTACGTCTTTATTTCTGTTAGTGGTGAAGTGTGTTTGGCTCATATATTAAACATCTTCTTTATCTTTTAAAAGTTCTTTGATTTTTTGAATATCTTCTATGCTTGCTCCGTTTAACGTATCCAATTCAGCGATTACTTTATTACTAAATAAAATTTGAAGCACTTCTATTTTATCCGACACTCTAAAATGCACCTTGGAAAACCTTTTTATTTTTATTTTATCATTATCATATATACATACTTTGTCCTTGAAACATTGACTAAAAGTAATTTTCGTGCTGTTTTGGGAAATATCAATACTCTTCACTAATTTCTCAGTTAAAATATGGAGTATACATATAGAAGAAAAAATTGTTGAAATTATGAATGCCTCATAATTCCGAATACTATATATAATAACTTCAATAATAAAAAATACCATAAAATACCATCCTATCGAACGATTACTTCGTATATAAAAAGAAGTTTTCACTACCCCTTGAGAGCTTTCTGCCTGTATTTTATTGCCCGTTTTCTCTTCCATTTTAGACCTTATTAGTTACCAAAGAACTTTTGTTTTCTCATTAACACCCATAGGGAAATAAATTTCTTGCACTCTTTTACTTACATAAATTCCGCTTTCCATATCAAACTTAAAGGCTACTTTCCTATCTATTTCTTTTAATTTGCTTTTAAATTTGGAAAAGTCATTTTGTACAAATAAAGGTATTTCATTTTCCAAGTCTACTTTTACACTATGCCCTAAATTTTTTTCAAGAAAAGATCTTATTAAAATCTCTTTTTCTTCATTAAGTAACTTGGGTAATTTATATAAACTACCTTCATTAGCATTTATCTTCTTTATAAGTTCATTAAAATTTTCTGATTTTAAACTTGAAATGCCTAATACTTCATTTCTTGTATAGGGATAATATTGTTCCTCTTTTTGTATTAAACCAAATACAATATTATTAGTTTTATCATAATAAAAACTAATTTCTTTGTTTTCACTTTCAGTAATAGCCTTTGAAAGGAAAAGCCATATCTCATCTTGTGTATTCATAGTTATAGTTAATGAAAATCTTCCCAAGTGCCTTGTTCCGCTTTAGAAGCATTTTCAACCCCTGTTTTAAATACTTGCTGGGCACCTGATTCTCCTCCTAAATTTACAGTTGATTTCATTATTTTAACCTCTTTTGTTAAAGTATATTTCCCCAATTTAACTTACTTGGATTTTTATACATAGACATTTTTCCAAACTCACCTGGGGCTGTACCCTTCTCTATGAAAAAATAATGTTTCGGTTTAGTTGCGCATATTTCCGTGTACCTATATAACACCGTACCCTCAGGTAAACTTTCATATCTCACTATACCCATACCCTCCGGAGCTTCAAAGAACTGATCTGCAAATATAAACCATTTCTAAAACAGCGCAAACGGCTCCTAATAATTATACAAATTAATTTCCAATCACTTACAAAAGGCGTGGCGAACACCTATAAACAAGACCCAAGGCCGTTGTATACAACTTGTAGTCCGGGGCTGTGATTCATGCCAAACACTAATAAACTGCTTTAGGCATATACACAACATCACCACTAAAACATTCTTGCGGTACTGTTGACGGAAAAGGCAAGCTATATAAGTAATTTAGATCTATCTGTTTTAAAAATGCCTCATAGTCTTCTGGCTTTACTTTCTTAAAATATTTCTCGAAAAATAATTTTAAGCACCTTAGAACTAAATTGATAATTTCCTTATTTAAGGGTTCATTCTCGTTTATATTATCTCTTGAACAAACAGCACCATTTAATTTATAATCTCCACTTTTTCTATCCCATATAGTAATGTCTTTTGGATAATTTGGATAATTTTTTTCTGAAACTTTAACAGAAAGGATATACGTAGAGTTACTATTTGTTATGATTTTTTTCTTTTCCAAAATTTCAGTAATTACTTTGCTTTCTATGTATGAAATTACTTCTAATGAAACTGGTATATAAAAGTGCTTACTAAAAGACAGATATAATTGAAATTTTTTCATACTTGTTTAGGTGTACTAAGAATGATTAGTTATTTACATCTTTTCAGAAATTCAAGTGCCATTTTATATTTATAGTAGTTTTACTATATCGCCAGTACCAGAAGAACATAGTGATTTCGAGGTTTTACCTATGCAAAGCAATATCATTCTACTTCTACCTTTCTTAATATTCTTTTATATTGCGCCGCACGAAATACATCAACTAAGTCTTTAGCCTTATTAAAATGAGTTTCATTACCTGGATCGAATCTCTCTTTAGTTGTTGCTAATAGAGTTCCTCCCAATTGGGTTTCTTCTTTTAATATATTTTCCGGGATAGTTGGTAATACAACATCTTTTCTAAAATAAGTTATCCAACCGAACCATGGTTCATACGACAAAAGATCCATTTTTTTTCTATAAAATTCGTAATCAGAAACGCTAATTTCTTCCGCATTAGTGATTTCGGCTAACTTTAAAACAAAGCTCTTTATTCCTTCGGATGTATTTAGATAAGGTATACAGTGGTAATTGTCGATTAAGATACTTGAATACAGTGAGAACTTATCCCTCCCTCCAACACTATATGAAAATAAAGCATCGTCATCAAATTTCTTTGAAGCATAAAAACCAACGTCTTTGGCAACATTATCCACAAAATCATCATTAACTTCTGTTATGGTGGTTTGTTTTTTTATTTCCCTTTTCCATCTTTCCTTCATTAATAGGGTAATTAGGTTTTTATTAGCAATATCTACCTCCTTTCTGTTTATAAACCAGTTTTTCTTATTCAAAGCATTACTTACATCATAATGTAAATAATAAATTTTAACCGCACAATCTTGTAAAGAGAGATTAGACTCTGCTTCAAAAAAACATCTTATTATTGTTTGCATTAAGCTTTAGTTTTTATGTGCTCCTTAATATTTTTGTACAGGATTGTATCCGCCGGCTCCACTCATTTCAATAGTTACCCAAAATAGTAATTAAATTATTATCATTTATTTGTATGGTATTTTCGCATGTACATTTCATAATCCTATTGAATAAGCCACAAAAATACGTCGCTTCTACAATACCAATTAAAATCCATTGCCTGTTCATTACAACGGTAGCTTAACACATACTCTAATAAAGCAGCCTATTAAAACTTCATTTCTCTATATTAAATTCATCGTCGTCGTCCGTAATTTGTTGGCATACCTTTTTCTTCTCTCCATTTGGGGAAATTAAAATCCAGGTATAAGGATTTATATCGTTATCAGAAATAATCACATCTGAACCAGTCAATTTAGCAAATATAGAGGCGAATTTTTCTTCATTCACCTGAAAATTTTCCGGTGTATATATTAATAGGTTATAGGCAAACTCTCCCTTAAGTTCATTTATTTCATAGTTAATTTTTTCTTTTTGATCAACATTATAATTAACATACTCCAACTCTATACTTTGCGTATTCAAAATCCTACAAATAGCCTCCTTTATTACTTGCTCCTCCGGTTTTTTTCTTAACAGAATTGAAATCATTTTTTTCGTTTTATTTCTTAGATGTTGATAGGGGATTTTGATTTTTTCCATTCATAGATTTTCTGTGTGATAACAGGGTCTTTCCTTTCAAGCAATGAAATTTCCATTTCTTTCCCGTACAATTTAAGTAAACTTTCCGTTGATAATTCTATTGTTTCTTCATCATCACTCAGGAGTAACCTTAAAAGAAGGTGCTTAGCATTTTTATGTCTAAATACACTTAATGTTATTGCCATAGCCTGATTAATGGTGTTGGAATTTTTATCGAGTAGAAAAATGAGTTTAAAAGGATCAGCCCTTCTTCTTTTTTCGGCTATTAACTGCAATAATTCTTCTATTTCATCTTCCTTCTTTGAGGTTTGAAGTTTTAAAATTATTGTATTATACCCCATTGCTTTAACAGGTGGTTCAATTCTTTCACGAAGACGTTTACCTTTTATAGATCCAATACGTATACATACAGGGCAAGCACAAGTTGGTCTTTTATTATGGCTATTTGGAAAATACCTCCAACCTAATTTTTGTGGTAAAGATTTAATTTTTGTAATTTCCCTTGGCTCAATTTTTCTATCCATAATTAATTCATAGCCAAGAGGGTCTTCTAAACGCATTATTTCTTTTATTGCTTCTCCTAGTGAAATATGTTTATGTTCCTGATTGAATTTACCAGCATAAACTAATTCTCTGCTGCTTATTTTAAAATAAACTCCTATTAAAGTTTTTGCGCCTCCCCTTTTCAACTCTCTCAGCCATTGATGTGAAACATAAAAGTTTTGTAACACAGGCATACAATAAATACCCCTCCTGTGTTTTCCAATTTTAATACCACTATTTTTTATACTCGCTAATTCTCTTTCATCTGCGAGATGAACTAATGTTGGCATCTATATTATCGTCTTTAATCATAATGTTCAATTCTATTTTATTGGCTTGTAGTTAATATATCTTTTAAACTATGGTCACCTGCTACTTTTTCAGTTTTAAGTGCTTTCATTTTTCCGCTTTTATCTAATTCATAACTTGTACGTAGACCTTCGTGTGTATCCACTCTCGCAAATTCTTTTAAGGTGTCTGCAGCAGTTAGCTTTAAAAAAACAGTTGAATATCCTCCATATACCAACCAGGCATCTATGCAATGTAATTCCGAGTTATAGTGAAGGTTTGGGTAGTTTTCGGAATTTTTAATGCGCAAAAATTGTTTTTGGTTTTTATCAAAAACAAACAAGGTTCTTATTTTATTTATACCTCTTGCTGCATAGGCAGTAGTAATGGCTATATCATTACACCCATCTTCATTAAAATCCTCTATCCGGGGGTCTAATCTGGTAATTTCATCTTTTATATTTTTATATTCCTGTATATGGAGCCAGGCTTCATTCCTCTTTTCAAAAAGCTGAAAGGCATATACAACACTGCCTCCTGTAGATCTTATTTGTTTAAGTATAATTTTATACATCCCTTTCACTGCAATTGTTGTACTGTCTACTATTTCGTCCTCTATTTCGTATTTTACAGTATCTGACTGTAAATTATTAAATCTTACATTGCCCTTAGATGTTATCATTTTACTGTATAACATAAAATAACACATTCCTATTATGGCAAAAATTTGTATTTTCCCTTTCCTCATCCTTGTGAATATAGGCATTTTCAAGAAAATTTCAAAGCAAGAGTTGTTACCTTGAAGCCCCAAACCCCATGTGGGATACTACTTGCTCATTTCCAGCTTTTATTAGCGAGACTTTTCGCTTTAGCGGAATTAATCCCCGCCTGCCTTTGTACCGGTACTGCGGGCGGCGGGCAGGGAACAATCCCACCACCGAAGCTGGGTCGGAAGGTACAATACCCCGCTCCCTGAAGCGGAATTTGGTTCCAGGGCTTGTCCTGGAGTATATACCTTTGATTTTCTGTCTATTCCACAGAAAGGTATTGGAAGAACTATTTTTCTATTTACATTTTTTTACCTTTGCTAATAATTAAAAGATGTACTGTATAAATTCATCAATAGCATGTTAGAGTTTCAAAATTTTATTGCATCCACATGTTTCTACTCAATGCTTGCATAGAAAATGCAAAAGGATTATTCCACGAAATAGAAGGGGAGTTTTATCCTTTTGGTATGGTTACAGATAATAGCAATTTACCACTACCGTATTATTTAAAAATTGATGATGAATACCCAAATAAAACTACTCTTTTCAACGATTTAATTTTTAATTTATACCAGGATATTAGCAATAACAAGTACTCAGAAGTGTCTGTTTGTGCCCTTGCCAGTAGACATTTTGAAGGCCATGATGATGATTTATTGGACATTAAAATTCTTACTAATAATGGCCTTGAAAAAGATTACCTGATAATCATTGATACGGATTATAACAATTATTCGTTTGAAGTTATTGAAATCATGGATTTCAAAGGAAGCTTTAGCAGCATTGCTACCCAATGGAGGAATTGAAAATTAGCATAAATACTCCATTGTGAGTTCCTTGATAAAAGATAACTATATAAACAGCTCCTCCTTCTATCATACCTGTTAATGTACCTATTTTGAAATCAATTTAAACAGGAGCCTACCAGAAACAAATATTGGGAAGCGCCTTTGCATTCCGGTAGCCTACTGTTGAATGAAAGTCTGTCTTTTATAAAGTCAATGAATATTACGTAACTCATATTAAGCAGCTACCGAACATTGGCAGGCTTGTTCACTATTTTCTCTGGTTCTGTTCTCCTGTGCCAGTTTCATATTAGCTTCAAAATCCAGTTTAGCATTCATTCTCCAATATAATTCAGCCGGAGTTTTTCTTGAATTATATAAAGGGAGTTCAAAATTATGCATTTGTATAAACTCTTCTAAAGCTTCATTTAGCTGGGTCAGGCTTGGCTCTACATTATCAAATTTATTTCGCAAAAATTTTTTCACAGAAGCAAACATTCTTTCCACCATGGAGTTAGAGGCCGGGAAATTTTTCGTTTGGGCTAAGCTGTGCGTTACTCCATAATTTTCTACTGCTGCAATAAACTCTTTGGCTGTATTTTCAGGGCCTTGATCGGTTAAGAGTTGCACAACTTCATGATTGTTTTGCTTTGCTACTTCCATTGCATTGATTAAATGCTGAATATTTATTTTGTGGTTTGATTTTTCTCCAACTATGGTGTGAATAATGTACCTGGAATAATTATCCATCATTAAAAACAAATAAGCTTTTTCGTTAAACTTTAACACCATACGGCTTACATCTGAATGTAATAGTTCATTGGGGTTATCTCTTCTTTCTCCCTTTCTATTTTTACTGCTTTTGGGTTTGTTATGCCGTTTTCGATCTATATCAAACATACACCTAATGTGTAGCCAGGTGTTGTAGCAGGCTGTTACACCTAAACAAAAACTGGCGTACAAATGAAGGCGGCTAATGGGAAAGGATAAATACTTTTCATCCTTAAGTATTTCTATTATTCTAAAAGTTTCCCAGGGCCTTAATTGCTTGTTTTTCACTTTGCCGCAATATAAATACATAATGGGTGTAGGGCACTTTTTGATATTGTATTTTTGGTTTATCTCGAGAAATTTGCTTCTCTTGAGTCCCAGTATTTCCAGGCATTTCTTTATGTCTAAGTACCTAGTTGCTTTCTTCAATTGCCTGATTATTTTTTCTTCATTTCCTTCCGTATGCAATCGTTTTCTTCCCGGCGTCATTAATTCACAACGCAGCCGGTTCATTCTTAAAATAGACATAAGTTTAAAAACAATTTTCGGGTACTTTCGTTTTTCTGTCCATTTTAAACTTTCATAATACTCGCTCCCTATGTATTCTGGCGGGTTTTTAGACCACTTACACTTTTTGTCGCGTGTAACAAGGTGTTTTAATTCTTCTGGAACTTCATTTCTAAGCACTGCTTTAACAAATTCCGGGTGATAAGATTTTCCTTTTGACATAATTTTTGGTTTTAAATTTTTTGCGAAAATCATGTAAATTTTTGTCACCTGAATATTTTTTGTATTTTTTTAACAAGTTCGAAGAAAATGAAACTGCATTTTCTTTGCTCAATTATTTCATTAAAATGATTGTCATTTTTTATCTTTCTTATTGATTTTCAATATAAAAGTAAGTCTGTCAACAAAAATATCAGCAGACTAATCCAGGAATTATTTTCGAAAAATTGATCTTTAGATTTTTGGGTTGAAAATAAGAACCGGGGATAAGTATTTGTTTAACCGAATGAGCTAAGGTGGGTAAAAATCAGAAATCCTGTAGAAGTATAAAATATACGCTAGTTTCATTAATTTTGTTATTGTAGAGCTATTCATAAATTAAAAATTTCGATTATGAGGGGGCATCAAATACTTTCTTTTATTTTTTTATGGATTCTATATTTCTGTTGTGGCTGCTTTGATATTAAAGAGAAGCGAACTACTGATGAAAGTATCCCCAAAATTGACACCTCAAAGTCAATTAAAATAGGTGAATACTGGGTTATGCCGAAAGATAGTTTTGATCTAAATGAATTTAGCATTGACCAATCCGATACTTTAACCTTAGTTACTTGCTCTGACTTTGTTTACTATCCCTTTGGAAAAGCTGAAAATCAAAACGCATTAGCGAAAGGTGTTCTATCAGAATTTAAATCTGTCTCTAAAAAAAAGAGTATTTCTTCTTATCTGGTTAAATACAACTCTCTATCTTTAAAATCCAGTCGATTAGTCTTATATTTTGACAATGATCCCGAAGCTACAATAAATGGTTATATTTTTAAAGGTGAAGTTAACGACCCGGAAGTTAGATTTATCAATAAGACAAAAATAGGTTTATCAAAGAAAGATTTTATTTCACAATTTTTTAATTCGTTTCCAGCAGACGTGCTGAATAAGTATAATGTTATAGTTTTTGAATCATGCGTAACTGGTTCTAAACAAGTGTATATTTTTAAAGATGATGTTCTAAAACAAATATTATTTTCTTCTTACAGCCAATGGGATTTGGATTATTGATTGTTACTTTAAGTTATTGATAGACAAAACATTTTCTTTCACTTTTTCATCTTTATTTGTGAGCCTTTCTGCTTAAGCGGAACTACTCGAACAATCCCACGACAACCCAAAGTGTGTCGGAAGGCATGATACCACGACACTTGGAGCGGAATTCGGACCCAGGGCTTGCCCGGGGGTCATACCCGTGATTTATTTCAAATCGGTTATTTTACTTTTTAATTCGGGTATAATTTATAATCATACCGGTAGAAATTAATATTCGGCGGAGTTGGAGAAATATTTTGCTCCCTGGGAAAAGACAAATAAGAGAACTATTCGTATGCACCCCCCTTCAAATTTGATTTTTTTTATTTACTTTTGTGTAATGTTGCTTTAGAGCAACATTTTGCTCGAAAAGGTATGGTTTCCGGGAGCTGCGTTTCAGAAAATGCTTTTTATTTACAAAGGATATGCCCCTAATCATAAAATACCTAAGGATATTGCTACCAAAGACGATTTGTTCCTGAAGGCCGTTAATTCTATTATTGATTTACAAAACAGTGATAAGAATTATAAAGGATAAATAAAACGGACGAGCTCCTAAACCAAAAAACCCCT
>JACCDP010105596.1_pt1 | contig 16920 bp, 12 predicted proteins | sample 7445841 | NCBI WGS metagenome assembly JACCDP01 (sample SAMN15323441, study PRJNA562643) | freshwater metagenome | isolation source: river surface water | place: USA:Blue River Watershed | collected 2017-08-17 | reverse complement strand
GCAAATACTTAACCAGTTAGCTAAAAAACCGGCAAGATAACTTACCAGATAGCTTACCAGATAGAGTGAGATGTGTGTAATGAAGTGTAATAAAGTGTGATATATCGCTCTTGTACTACATCGGTATAGGCCCGCGTTTTTACTATAGGACTATATAGGGACTAGATAGGGACTAGATAATATACAAGTACTAGATAATATACACGATAATATACAAGTACCGACCAACTACCATATGAGTACCGACCAAGTACTAGATAATTACCGTGCAAGATAACGTGCAAGATAACCTGCAAAATACAGTTTACTTATCATATTAGCTTATTCCCCGCGTTTTTTTATCTAGTGATATCTCTTACTTATCCATACACTTATCACCCCACTTATCACCCCACTTATTACCGACGGTATACCGACGTTATCCCGACATTATCCAGACTTATTATCATAGTATACCGACATTATCCATAAATTATCACGTGCTTAAAATGCCCTGAAAGTTGAAACACTGATGGGTACCTAGTATTGATGGGATGAAACATCGGTATACGGCTTCACGGTACCGGGCCCCTTTCTAGCCGTCAATCTCGTTAATAGAGAATTGAACCACTATGGTGACGGCATGGAGATGTCTATCTCCTCTTTGTTAATATTTACCTCGTTAATAGAGGATTGTTAATAACGAATGTAGACATCTCTATATAGAGTATCGCTCAATCTAGTACTATAAAGATAGATTGAATTTATGTAGGAATACTATATATGAATAGAAGATTAGGTAGCCAACCCTGTATCGCGTGCATTATCGCAGTATCAATATGAGTATATGGATTTATATATAAATACACTAATGTGCAGTTCAGCACATAAGGAGAAAAACATGAACAAATTATTAAAATTAGCAATGGCACTAGTAATCGTTATTGGAGTAGCTTTTGCTAATAGTGATTTTATACCGCAAGTAGCGGCGCAAATATCAAAAACTAAAGAGGCAAAGACTGCCTTAAAGTTAGGATACGAGCTACTTGTGGTAGCAGACCCATATGGGATTAAGGATCCCGTATTGGAGGCTAAGGCACATATCCTACGGGGGATGGGTGCCTATAGTGGAATGATATATGGATTCGAGTCCATAAGTTATTCCAAAAAAGTAGAGGGCTACGTTGTAGTCTTCTACAAATTTAAAAAGGTAGAGACTTTTAACTAAGCATCTACCGACTCGTACCAACAGCGAGTTTAAATAAATGTTGGCCCCACCTATGGGTTCTCCGTAATTGGAGATTAGGGCGTGCAAATCGTGCGTCCTAGGTGGTTGTTGTTGTTATTGTTGTTATTAGACCAGAGATATGTCTTTAAACTGTATCAGCGTTGGATATCGCTCGAAATATCAAGATTGTATATATCTTGGAGGTAATATGACACAAGATGAATACAACCTTATAAGGACTCGGAGGTTCTTGGTAGATGGCTACCACTCCAGCCCTTATAAGGATTCTAAGTCCTCAAGGAGGAGGACTGTAAATTACAAGGAAGTAAAATCGGACAAGCCAGTCCGAATCAGGATTACACCCCCTGATTACACAAAAGGGTGTATCCATAGAGGTAGGGGTTGCTCTTCCTGCTCTATGGAAAGTTGCCCTCTTAGGATGGCAGCAGCAGACTAGAGCAGTTTGTCGTTGGTCCCGCGACGTTAAATAACGGGACATTGGTTTAACGAATTGTGTGTATTCCCCTTTATTCCCACACAATTGCTAGCTTTATTTTGGGCGTGCTAGGCTCTCACTGCATTGAAATGTTTATACGTTTTAACGTGTAAATAAATAGCCTAATGCAGGATGACATTCATAGGTTAAGTATACTGAAATTCCTAGTATATGACTATATCGCAAGATAGGTTAACTACTCTTAAAACACCCTAGAGTAGTAGAACTTGGGTCCTGAATTGTAAGTCCTGACTCTTTGAGCAGGCAGTTCATTGTATTGGTTCCGATCTGGAACGATACAAAGGAGAAATACATAATGGTAACATTATTTATTTTAATCATGGCATTAGTCATGATCGCCTTGCCATTGGCGTTAACTGGCAAAGTCGCAGCTGTTGCGGCAAATCCAGTAGTGATTGACTACAAAGGTGAGTTTGCATCTTACCTTAAAAAGATGCAAAATAGAATGAACGCAAAGAACGCGGCGTTTATTAAAAGAACCAACAGAAGGCGTTCTAAAAACAAAGCTGGTCTAGCGTCAAGACAGCTTAACAGAAGACTGAGTGACGCAAAATCCTCATATAGAGGGGCAGCAGCAAGGGGCGCTGCATATAGAAGTAATTCAAGGATTGAGACAGCTACATATGTAGCAGAGGCTGAAAAGCCAGTCTCCTTCTTTGGGGACATAGAGGACTATTTAAAGTCCACCCCAGTGAAAGCTGGGATAGCAATGATGGCGGTTGCCATTGTTGCTTGTTTTGAGTTAGGGATTGATACTGCCGCAGTAGGTATGGCAGTTCTCCCCGTTTTATCTTCAGCCGGTGCTGCGGATAAGTCAGCAGATGAAACGTCTGCTACCTCAGAGAAGACTGAGACTGTCTCGGTCTTTGAAGAATTTGGAGTTAAAAGCTCCAAGAAATCTCTGGCAGATTATAAGCCAGAAGGACTTAAGGGTGACCAGCCCCTAGTCTGGGACAAGCTAGTTGAACTAGTTGAGTCCAAAGAGTTAAGAGGACTCTTAGTTGCTGGGTCTGCCGGCACAGGCAAGACATACGTTATGTCTGAATTTGTTAAAGCCCTCAAAGACATGGGCTTGGCGTTTGCAGTTACAGCAACTACCAATCAAGCTGTAAACGTGCTGAAGGAAAAAGCATCATCCTTCATGGGCAGAGACCAATTAAAAGCAAATTTCAGAACCATTCAATCTGAAATGGGCTTTAAGATGTCTAGAGATAAAAATGGCAAACAGTCTTTGACAAAAGACAAATATGCCGAATCTATAGATAGAGACATCATCATTGTAGATGAGTGCTCTATGCTGGATGATTTTATGTTTGGTCGAATAAAAGACAAACTCGAAGGTGACACCACCTTGAAGTTTGTCTTTGTTGGAGATATCAAACAGTTGGACCCAGTGGATCCAAACAAGAAGGTATCTGAACCTTCTAAATCTTTCTCTATGAAAAATAGAGTAGACATGGAGAAGATTGTTAGACAAGGGTCTGGCAATCCTATCATTGACATGTCTTTTGAAATAGCCAAAGGTAACTTTGCTGCTATTAAGACAGTAGTCAACGAAAAAGAAGAAGGAGTTTACTGCAACCCAGATCTTGGGAAAGTAGTAGAAAGTTGCGCCAACTTCTATAAGAAGAATGGAGATTTCTCAACTCTATTTGTAACTTTTACAAATAAAGCGAAAGACTCCATCAACGAAAGTCTGAGGAAACTTATTACAGGTAATGTTGGCTTTCCTCAAAAAGGAGATCTAATGATAGCTGATACTCCTATTAATACTCTAAGAGGAAACAGACTTAGTCTAGAGTTAGAGACTTCAGCCAGATTTAAAGTTATCAGCTGCTTCCAGGGAACATATTCTGGTGTAACTGGAAAAATTCCAGTACATCATATGGAAATTGTGACCCAATATGGGGAAAAGAAAAACATCGAAATATACTTCGATGAAGCTGCCAATAAAGCTGAGCTAGAAGAGTTAGCTCGACGGGCCAATTTGCCAAAAGACGATAGGCAATATATGAAATGGTCTGCGTTTTTTGAATTCCAAGAAAAAGCTTCTTGGAAAGCTGGCTTTGGTTGGGCTTCTACAACCCACAAAGCACAAGGCAAAACAGTAGAAAGAGTATATATACATCTTTCTGACATGTTGACTTGCCACGATTTAAGTCAACAAAAGAAGTTGACTTATACAGCCATCACTAGAGCTTCTAAGATGGCGATATTTGTAGCTTCTAATAGAGGGACAGGAACCATTCAAACAGCTGATAAAACAGTTGTTGTTCCTTCTGCTATTAGAAAAGCCGAAGAGGCAACTGCCAAAGTAGTAACACCTACTACAAATGGTACAGCATCTAAAGATGTAGAAACTGCTGCTAGTAAAGTTAATAACACTAGCAAAGTTACTATTCCTACGTCTATAGGAGCCGGCCATTCTACTGCTAGTAGTGTTGGTACCGAGGTAAATTCTTCAAAGGAGGTAATCATGAAGAATGAAACAACAAAAGAAACAATAAAAGAAGCGGTAGTTACATCTACTTCTACTGCTTCTGAAGTGGCAAACATAGACTTGAAAGCCAACAGAGAGGCTATGAAGAAAACAAAGTCACAAGCAGCATCTGAGGCAATCATGCGAGCGGTGCAAGAGCCAAGATTGAATTTCTTGTCAAAGCACTTAAAAGTTGCTGCGGCTCTAATGGGCTGGACAAGAACTATTTTAGGAAACGAAACAGATAAAGTCAAAATTATCTCTTCTGTTTTCTATAGCAGAAAGGCTGGGAAATACATGAAAAAAGGAGACGCTGCAGTTAGACAGATGGCTCCAACCAGTATTCCCGGTTTTTCTAAAACCCTATGCTGGATGTGGGGCATGAGACCGGCTGTCATAAAAATGACAATAGATAAAAAGCCGATGACCATGTCTGAAATGGCGGCTTATTTATATGTCGATGAATATATGCTCTTCACCCAAGATGACGATGGAGACTTCAGAACCACAAAATTTGCTGCATCAATTATGCACAAATGTGGGGTAGTAAATGAAACCCCAATGTTCCAGATCCATTCAACATTGGGGATCATGGGCAACAAGGATATCATAGTACCAATGGTAACTGATGCCTTGGCTGCAACTGGGAAATATTCATATCAGGATCTTATTCCTGCATATCCTGGCCACATTGGTGCTGGCGATTGGAACGACATAATGTTAGTCGTTGCTACCAAAGGGTCCATGACATGGAGTAAGTTCATGTCATATATTGGATATGCCACCAAGGATCTTTCTGAGAAAGACCTTCAGAAAATTAAGGATGCATTTCTGAGAGGTGGAAAAGAGATGTATTCTCTGTTATTGCCAGGTACAATTCCATTCAGATTAAGAGTGAAATTGATGGCTGCAGATGCTAAGAATTCTTATGCCGGTGCTGGGTTTATGAAGGATTATATGCCTACACCAAAAGAATCAAAAGAGCTATTGCTAAGAATGTTCCCCGCAATTTTCGACGAAGCTGGCAATTATAAAGGCATAGATAAAAGCCGAGAATTCGTAGTAGGTAAAGCGAGATCAATAACCAGAACAGATGGAGTTTATACCCATCCAATTACTGGCGAAGTAATGGAAGACGCCGACCTATTCGATTTCATTATGCAAATTGATGAATTAAAATGGGGCGACAAGTCCAAATATAAAGATGGCGACATCATCGAAATGGTTTGTATCTACACTAAAAATGAAGATATAAAACAAAGAGATGGATATAAGCTGAATCTTTTAGCTTGGATCATGGGCCACTTTAGTGGGGAAAATCTCAAATACATAGAGAGATCTTTTACCTATCTGTTTGATAGAATTGCCTATTCGGTATTAAACGTTACTGATAAGATATTGGCAAACATTCAGAGAGAACTTGCTGAAAGTAAAGACGGCCTCACCTTTAGTGAACATGCCGGCAAATACTTAGCAGGTGCAGCTTCTGCTGAAGAAGTAATAGCTTTCTGGAGAAAGATAATAATGAAAGGTAAATCGATGAAAATACTTCAATCGAACTATGCCTCTATTATCTTTACTGCTAAATATTTTGGCAAAGAAGTAGAGAGAGGCACTTTCCTAGCTTCTCCAGAATTATTCGAAATTCTGAACAACAAAGGATTGATTGATAAAATAGTTACAGTTATCAGATATCCTTTAGTTTCACACCAAAACTTTATGGGTATGAAATGCGTTGGAATTGCAGAAGGTCTACCTGGAATTATGGTAGTTGCTAATCCTGACGATGCTGCATACATCCAAGGAGATAGCGACGACCACGTCTTAATTCTACATACGTTGGTAACAGATTTCAGACCAACATCTGAGTCACCAATGAACGTAAGAAAGCCAGAAGTAGATAAATGTTCTGACAGAATATATCTGTACTTCAAGGGCTACGTTGCTCAGAAATCAATTGGCTCTACATTCAATATGTTACTAGAATGTTTAGCCATTTACAAAGATGCAGATCTAGATCCTAAACCAGTCTTTGAAAGATTCGGTTCTGCATTAGATCAGTTCGCTCAAGGTATTAAGAAGAATTATATTCTTCCTAAACTGCACGAGCTGAGAGCAGAAAAGGAAGCCATACTAGAGAGACATCAAGAAAAGGCTGGCAAATTTACAAAGATGGCTAAAATATATCTTTGTAGAGATAATGAGATTCCAGAACACATTGCCATGGACATTAAAACTGTATATGGCAAAGATGTAGCAGATTCTCTTGCAGAAAGAACTATGTTAGTTCCTAAAGCTGATTTCTTGCCAGAAGATGCTGACAAGTTTGCAAAATTTGCAAAAGCATTTGTCTACAATACTGAGGAGTATAAATCTCCAGTTGAGTGGGAGTACAATCTAAAAAGAAGGATTTCTGAGAAAGTAGGAAACACACTACAAGAAATCAGAAATACTTTATTAGACGGTACAGATGCAGAAGCAAAAGCTGCAGAATCTAAATTGGAAAAATGGCTAGGTGCTTATTATTATGTCATAAGACTAATGGTAACGGACTTAGCCGCGGCTACTAAAATAGATGCATTGAGCAGAAATTCTGCACAGTCTATTGCCGTTGTTACCTTTCCAGGTAGATTAAAAATAGTTAACGGTTTAACTATACTAGCTTGCAGATCTATATATGAGGATCTATCTGGTGGATTGTTCGATGATAATTCTACAGATCCTACAGATCCTACTACTCCAGAGCCAAAAAATACAAAGGCCGAGGAGATGTCTAATGAAAAGCACATTTACAACTTTTACAAAAGTAGCACAAATGAGCTGATTAAAAAAGGCACACAAGAAGTAGAGTGGACCAAAGTAGAAAAATGGTTAGCTGAAAATGCTGGCTATTATGTCAAGCGAGCAGATAAAGATACTGCTAAGCCTGAACCAAAGAAGGCAATATACAACTTCTATAAATCCAGCACAAATGAACTTGTGAAAGAAGGAACAAAAGAAGTCGTATGGACAGATGTTGCTACTTGGTTAAAAGCAAATCCTGGATATTATGCTAGGAAACAAAGCTAAGCTATCTCAGTAACCCGACATATTAAACGGTAATTGTACTTTCCGTTCGCCGTGCCTGGGTGTAGTCCAACCTCGCTTACGCTCGTTTTTTATTAGTATTACTCTTCTTCTTTTTGCAATGTCTTATTATCATAGAGAACTTAACTAGTATTCTAGAAGACAAACCCCAAGACAAACCCCAAGACTAATACAAGTCAAACCCCCTACTGTTCGCTATGGGTTTTGCTATTTCCTGCTGTTTGTAGTTCTCTATCTCCTGCGTCCCGCAGGGTGGACTGTTCTTTTTAGGGATTAGGCAAACTAGTCCCTTGGAGCAAATCATGCAAGTTTACACAATCATTAATCGAGACACCAACGCAATCATATCTATGGAAATTGGGCATAAGCCCGTATCTGCAGAAGTTATGGCCGAGATATCGTTTATGTTACAATTCTCAAATCTGTTAACATTTTCACAAGATACTGTGAAAGTTAATGTCTCAAACGGGAAAGAGTTTACCCCAAAGATCCAGTATATTTCCAACAAGTCTGAGTCAGCCGCGAAACTTGGATTCCCGGCAAACAGGGAATGCAGCCTGGGGTTAATAAACTACGTATCAATAGTTAAATACTACGGATTGATAGGGTCTCAGATAATCCTCAATATCAAAGAGGAGTCTTCATCCCCTGCTACAGAGAAAGCGGCAGCAGAACCTCTCCTGTTTTCAGACGAACCCGAGAAATTAGATCTCAAAGGATTCTAATAGCTCTCCTTACAGTTCGCACCCTCCGGGTGTGGACTGTTCTTTTTAGGGAGTCGAGTCCCGATTCCCGTTCTTATTCTTACCCCACACGAAATCAATATCTTCAAAGTGTGGGAAATACCCACCAGTCCTTCACAGGACTGATGGGTAATTTTTAGGGGCTAGACATAAGATGGCGGGACCCAAAAACAATGATTTTCATATTTGCATAAGCTCCAAACGGTCGATCCTAATTATATAAACTATATAAATTTAGGGTCGACTGTTCTTTTTGGGATTGGAGAAACCAATTCCAAGGAGCACAAAAATGGTATTTAAAATTCTTGAAAAAACCCTTACTGGAGTCATTGATACGGCAGCTGGTCTTGTAAAAGACACAGTCCATGCCGTAGCAAACGCAGGCGAAAACCTGCAAAAAACTGCTGAGGATAGCGCTGCTGAATTAAAGCCTCTGGCTACAGAAGCTGTAACAAAAGTAGGAAACGTTATTAATGGCACAGTCTCAGTTGTAAAAGAAACTGGGTCAAAAGTCTATGACGGAGTAAAATCCACCATGCCGCAAATGACGATATCTACAACATCAGCTGCAAAATCAGAACCAGTAGCAGTTCCAAACAAAACCGAACAGAAAGCAATTGTAGTTAATCAATAACTACACAGCTATTGTTCAGAAAATAGATCACATAATAAAAATGTGGTCTATTCTTTTTGGGATAGGCTACCTATAAATAGCCAGGAGCAAAAAATGAACACAGAAAGAGTAGTACAGCTATTAAAAAATCTAGGAATGTATGATAGTTTAGAAATAATCAAAAGAGAGATTCCCGAAGATTTGCACCCAATTATCGAAGAGAAATTCGAACAACACGCAAAAACGGCAATCCTCGTAATGGAGGATAAGATAGCAGTGGAGGACCTTGAGTTTCTTGAAACTCACATCAAAAGTGAAGAGTATAAGAAATTCGGGAGAATACATAAACAATTCGCAAAAGAGTTTCTACCATTGTTGCTAAACCGAATGATGAACGATATGGAACAAACAATGTCTGACCGTATCGATTTCAGCTAAGGTAATTCGCAAAATATAGCATAGTCCAAAGTATAGTCCAAAGTATAGAAATATACAGCGGACTATTCTTTTTGGAAAAATACATTTATTATAAGGAGCAAAAAATGAACGTATTAACAAAAAAACCATGGATACTTCCCCACGAGGTCTATGGTGTAATCACAAGTTTTCTATTCTTATTGGCAGGTGGTCTGCAAATAAGATACATCATTGGGTTAGCATCCAGTGATGAAGCATATCGCGCGCTTTTACAAGCCCCATTCTTACAATTTGTCGTATACTGTTTTAGCCATTGGCTATTCGTATACGGAGCACAATGGTGCACAAGAATGATAATGAGAGTACTGTATGAAGAAATGACAATTGAGAAAATTAAGGAAATACAAAAGCATTGGAATGATGAAAATTTCAATCTTTGGTTCTTGATTTTACCATTGCTATTTCATATGGGATTGCTAATGAGTGCCAGATACATCTGGGTCCTAACCATAAGAATCTTTATCAAAAGATTTAATTATGGGTACAAACCAAGAATCTTACATTCGAATAGCGATTTCTTCATAGCACTTAGATTAGAAGAACTAAAAGATAAGAACCGATATCAAAGATGGAAAGACCTCTATCGGTATAATTGAGAACTATAACCGCAAACACCAAAATCCATATTAAAGGAGCATAAAATGGAGACACTGACAACCGTAAATATCGGTCTTGCCGACAGCATTACCGAATTGCTAAAGCATTTACTGTACATGAGTGCAGGGACAGGAGCCCTCACCATATTGACAATAGCATTGTCTACAAAAGGAATATTAGATATATTTCTATTAAGAAAGCTAGATATTAAGAAACCAAGGTTTCTAATAGAGAATGAGAAAGATATTCTATATCATTCCACTCTGCTATTAGTTGTAACCTGGGCCCCAATCGTTGCACTGTTTATGATGATAGTTGGTAAAGCTGAGACCAACTTCTGGGTGATGGGCCTATTAATAGTAGCCGCATTTATTGGCTATAAACTTATAGGCCGTAAAGTTAGAACTCTGATAAAATCGGATGGTAACTTAATGGCCAATAGTATGGTAGCAATAATTCAGGTTTTAGGCAAAAACCTGGCAGCCGTTATACAAAGCTCATTGATCAATATCATCAATTTGATATTAGAAGTTGTTCATAAGTTGTTTATATACAATTATATGATAACTTCTATTATCATTAATGCTATCTTATCGGTAGCAGTGGTATACGTCATGGGTAGCTCGGGTGAAGCTGGTAAACTGAATTTAATAGGGAGCTTAGTCGGCGCAATTATGCACGCTATCTCTGTTAGAAACAAGTTGCCTAAACTCAGAAAGGCAATTGAAGATGAAGAGGCCGAGAAAACCAGAATAGAACAAGAATATAAGGAGCACAAAAATGAGCAAAAACAAAGTAACAACAAGATTAACAACAATACTATTATTCATAATAGTATCAGCGCTAATAAGTAGTGGTTCCTTGTATTCTCAAGATGCATATACTATCGGGTTCAAACAAACCATACCTGTCTATCAGGATAGGTTACCCGATGCTTATACTAGTAGAGGTTTGCTCGGAGATTACTACTCAGCGTTACCACGTTTCAAACCCGACGATCATCGGGATAGAAGTCAAGTCGGTCAACTCAGCGACTTAGATTTGTCTATCTATCCTGATATGTATGGAAAAAGAAAGAGGCCATTCTATGCAGATAGATGGTCTCCTTGGATATGGTTCTTCAACGATCATGAGAAATTGATGAAATACGACGATGTCGGCCCCATCAATTTCTATGCATGGTATATATGGAATAGTGTAGATGCTTACGCAATGGTTGAATCTTACAACTATTACGTGGAAAATTACTATACTCCAGAACTAGAATCGATCCAAAAAGAGGACCATGACTTGTACTTATTTATGGAAAATATCTATGTACAGAACTATGAGTTCTGGCTCCAAGCGCCGATTTTATATATAGGTTACCCGTTAGCTATCCTAGCGTATATCCTAATATTGAGAATCGGATACAGAGCATTACTCATCGTTCTAACGATATTCTTCGCGCCGTTCGTAGCGTTAGGAATACTAGATCCAGACAAACCGAAGAAAAAAGAAAGACCAGACGAATGTACGCTGGCGGACTACGAATAAGAATTTGGGCCAGAACTCTATATCAGCTTATATCCGCATATATCAGCTATACAGAGTTTTGGCCCCAACCCTTTTTAGTGCCAATGCGAGTTGGCGGGCCCCATTTTAGCTATTTTACAAAATATACAAAATATACAAAATATACTAGTATACGCCTACATCGCTTTAGCACAGGCCCGTACAATTAACATTAAACTCCTACATTCTCAAAAAACGAACATACTAGACCCGCTCTAAACAGACGGCGCTCCATATGTACACATATCTCATATCCGTACATATCCGTCTATACAAGCTGGGTCGACTGTTCTTTTTAGAGGATGGGATTTCTTCATCGACCTTTATCAAGGTATACCATGGAATCGTTGTTTTCGCCGAAGAAAAACGATCTGAAATCCTATCCTCGTGATTTAGCTACTTGACTAACCATCGGGCACAAATCGCCGACAATGCTCCGTCGGCATGCCATTAAATAATATAAGTTAGCAAGCAGTTAAATAGCAGTTATATAGTTATACTGCATATATAAAATAAATAATAAAAACAGTGAACCATCATCTTAGTCGTATATCTATATTTATATAGATATATACTGAGATGGTGGTTATTTTTTTACTATATAATATACATATAAGATAGCTAACATGGATTTGGCCGGCCAATCTTAATATCGACTAATAGATCAATATATTAGTCGATTATAAGTATCTCACATTGAAAAGCACTATATCTCCGTATATAAAAACGCGCATATTACTCTAATAGGTGCTTATATTTATTATTTATAATAATATAAGTTTATATATGGGGTAACCCGACTGGGAATAGGAGCGACAGAATCCGGCGAAAATATACCCCGAAAGACTAGATAACTAGTTAAATCTAGTTAAATCTAGTATTTCCCCTATATAGAGACGGAACAAATTCGCCCGGGAGCACATCCCAATGCCTATTCGATATATTTGATAGATATGTGTAAGCCCGATTTTTACTAATAAACTGTAAAACAATAACGTAAAAAGCCGGCAAAACACCGTATCCGTGGGCCCCACAGGAGATATAATATGGGGAATTTTTATATATAAAATTCACCTAAACATAATTTTATACAGAATTCGCGCAAATTCTAGTATATAAATTCGGGGATATTCCCTAAAAAATCTTACATTCTTATAAGATTTACTTAAATATTCCCTAATATTAGACAGAAAATCACATTTTATTGCACGATTTACCTAAATAAGGGCAGAAAATTGACTTTTCTTGTCACTTCCCCTAGTAGGATGTATATGCTGAATAGTAGGATGTATATGCGGAATAGTAGGATGCATATACTGAATAATGGGAAGATAATAGATATAAATAATCTAATAGGATGTATAGTCTAATATACTGCACTATATCTATTGCATTATATCTATTGCATTATATCTATTGGATAATATTGGGTACTTATTGGGTAACTCTATATAAACTCTATATAAATTATCTACATAATAAGCTCTATATAATAAGTTCTATATTCTATTTTATCTTACTTGTGTTATAATGCTTATAGAATGGCCCGGATTTTTTAGGTGTTAACTAAATAAATTAAATTCTACCATTAAAGCTAATCCATATAATATATTGGGTCGACTGTTCTTTTTAGATTATTAAGTTTAAATTAGGAGCATAAAATGAATAATCAAATTAATAATACTATAAACAATACAGTAAATAATACTGTAATTACATCTAATAAGTGGATCGTTATCAGATCAAACTCAAAAGAACAGTTAACTAAAATAAATGAAGCTAAGAAACAAGTTCAAGAACTAATAGATAATGATGAAGAAATACAGAACACGACAAGAGAAATGATCACATATTCTAAAGGCATACATAAGAAAAACGGAGTCTATGTCAGAAAAATAAAGTCATTGCACGTAATGACACTTCTAGCCCAACTAAAAGGTAAAGAACATGCAACGTGTGAATGTGTAGTCAAACATGCGACAGATAACTATGCTGTTAATGTAACAGAAAGCTACGCATTAGTAGCAGTATTGAAAAAGGATGGCAAAATACAAATCATAGCACCAAGATATACTTGGTCTAGAAGAGTAATGTATACGACTAAAAATAATAAGATAGTATTATTGTATCAACAAGCAGAAAAAAGACAAAAAAGCAATGTAAACATTACGTATACTACAATGATAGAGTCGTATTTTAAAGAATTGATAAATTGCTTAGAAGTACCAGATTATGTCAAGAATAGTAACTTCCCGGTTTTTGCAAACAATTACGTAGGACTAGAATCGATGTTGAAAAACTCAATATATAGAAATATGTATGAGATTGGCAGCAATATACAAGTGTATTGGGGCAAGAAATCTAAAACTGTAAAAAGAATGTTTGAAAAAGGCGCTCAAGCTTTTTGTAAACATTACTTTGGAGAACACAAAGTAGAGTACTACGATATAGTTTGTGTACTAATGGACAATATGCTAAGTGCTACCGCAGAAGCTATACAACTGGACGATTTATTTAATATGGTAAGAAACATCAATATTAATAATCGACAAGGATTCTACACTCTATTAACCGAGCTCATATCAATGAGACACGGCAATGTAGATGGTAGATTCATCGACAGTTTTATATCGCGTTTGTACAAAACTGCGCAAAATACTGAGGAAAACATAGAAGCAGTAATTAACAGAATCCAAAAAATCTGTCGCAAGACAAAAACATTAGGCGATAATGTTAATAGGGTAGATATGTTGGACTCAATATATGAGTATGTTTCAATGTTCGAAGAAATAGATAACCAAAAATATAGAGAAAACATTGGAAAAGTAAGAACCAAAGCAAAAGAAGCCATCAAAAACTTCCTTCTTAATAAAATATCGACTGGCACATTCCACGAAGAAATGTCAAAGTTATTTCTAATTAAGAACTCTTACTCCAAAGAATTCGATATAAAGCTATCTAAAAGTCTCAAAGATCTAAACGATAAAGAAATAGAATACAACGATACAAACTATAGATTCGAATTCCCAAAAACAAACACAGATATGAGTTTATGGGGAAGAGAATTGCGCAATTGTATCGGTAGCTATGGCTACAAGTTTAGAACTAACGAGATGCATACTAATCAGTACTATTTTGTACTACGAAATCTATCTAATCAACAATTAGAAAGATGCGTAGAAGTACAAGATAGAAAAGTTATAACGCAATTTTACCTAGCTCAAAACAAAAAAGGAGAAAACTATGAAGATTTCAAGAAAGCTGTCACCGAATTTCTTGAAAAAACAGTAAAATAAATCTATCGAATACGGTACCTTATAAAATACAGATATAAATTATCTGTATTTTTTCTCTATATAATAGAAAAATAAGACCCATAAATAGCAAAATGGGCTTTCGCACGAAAAATGCTACATTCTAATATAAGTTCAATATGTGTAAATTAAATTCTACCAGTAATAGCGAATACTAATAATAGTGTAGCACAATTACCATTAAATTAAGCACACATACTACACCGTTATAATCCATTCGAAACAATTAAAAATAACAGTACACCTCAGTTTTTATCAGCTGGGTCGACTGTTCTTTTTAGATTATTAAAAACATATTTTAAAAGGAAAGAAAAATGTTAGAAAATATAAAAATTAATGTAAAAGAGATCAAAACAGAAGAAAAGGAAATCAACGTAGAAGAGTTCCTAAAAGAAAAGAACATTGAAATCAAATTGCCAACCAAGATTGATTTCAAAACACAGAAACAGATTCTATCAGAAGACGGTAAAGAAATCCTCCAAATCATTAGTACTAACGCTAGTGGTACTGATTATATGGGTAACGTAGAAGTAAAAATTGCTGATCAAGTATTCGTAACTTTCTCATTATTGAGAAAGAAAGAAGACGACGGACACAAGTTCTATTTCATTACACCGTTCAAGAAAGATGGCGATAAAACCAGTTCATTCAAACCAAGTTGGCCAAGAACTGCTGGTGTAAATCAATGGAACGGAATTGATCAGAAGTCTTATACTGCATCTGGCAGTGGAGAAGAAGTAGTACAAAGTACTATCTTTATGCCATACGAAACGCTAGCAGCTATCAAAGCATATGTATCAGGTTATGCCGAAGAATGTGAAGTTGTTCGATTCGTTAAGAAAGAAACAAAAGAAACATCTAGTTCGTCTAAAAAAGATCAACTAGCAATGTTCTAGTCAATCACTGATAAAATTGAGGTTTTCCGAGTTTTTAAACTTGGAAACCTCTCTTTTTTACAAAAACAAAACAAACGGGAGACTATACAAAATGGAAATTAAAGAATTTATGGAAAAAAGAAAACTATCAAAAGATGGTAACTATTATTATGCAAAAGAAAACAACAGGCTATTCATACAGCCTGTAAATATGTCCAAAGCATTTAAAATACCTAAGCTATTAAAAGAAAGCTTTCAAGAAATAGCCATTTGGGAAATAGGAGCAAGTGGCAAAACACTACATCTAAATAACTTACAGGTTAGGGAGTAAAAAATGATTATTAACTATACTAATGGAATCGTTACAAAAACAGTAGAAAATGAAAAATATATTATTTCTGCCAATATAAATGCGGGAGAAATTAATATACCATTGGAGTTGCAATTAACTAAATCACCAGTAATGGAAGAATGGTTAATGGCATATCCGCCATTTTTATACAAATCAAGTATAAAGAATGCAATAGTTATTGCAAATTCTGTAGTATGCGACATTGAGGATAATGAAATTTACAATATCCACAATAAAGCAATACGCAGTTCGCTAAATAGCGAAGTATTTGGAAAAGTAATGCGACATTTGTCTATACCTACATTCGGATTAAAGGATTTTAATACCGTTTTAGAAAAACAAAACATAGAAAATGTAGCAGACATTAATCTAAGTAGTATAAAAGAAGCACTAGCTGATTTACCAACAGCACTAGATGTAGCAAAATGGAGATTTATGCCAATAAGTGACGCACTTGTAAACTTTGAATTGGCAAAATTCACACCATTATTCGCTAGAATTAGTGGAGAAGCAGTGCCATCGTTAAAATATATGAAATGGATAATGAGCGAAGAGTACAAACGCAACATACAATGGATCTCTTCAGAGTTTAAAAAGGAAATTATTAAAAGAAAAGTAAAGATGCCATTGCAGGCACCTGGACATTTCATTAATAATAACAATGTATTAGTGTTTACCAGTACTCCTCAAAGTGAAAAAGCAGGAGAAATTGCATCATTGGCATTGGGAGTAGAACTAAATGAATGTGGAGAAGTAATAAAAAGACCAAGTAGGGCATTATCTTTAACCACGATTCAGAACCCATTTCCACAAAAGATGGGACCAATCAGAGAAATAATTATGGGAGCAATTGATCAAGCTGTATCGCTTGCAAACCCAGAGCCCCCACTAGTTATTTATCAAAACTAAAACTAAACTAAACTAAATAGGAAAACCAAATGAACAGTAAAAATATGCACAAGATGGTGCACACAAAGAATCTGTTAACAGCCAGAATGAATCATCCATTGACTCATCAAGATGGTATGATAATATCTACATCAGCTGCTTTAAAACTTGTTCAATACAAGAAAAGTCTAGAAAGAACAGAAGTTCCAAAAGACTT
>JACCDP011088238.1_pt1 | contig 16922 bp, 13 predicted proteins | sample 7445841 | NCBI WGS metagenome assembly JACCDP01 (sample SAMN15323441, study PRJNA562643) | freshwater metagenome | isolation source: river surface water | place: USA:Blue River Watershed | collected 2017-08-17 | reverse complement strand
GGTACGACCCTGAACTCGTGATCCCCGACCAGACCAAATCCCTCGCCGAAGGGGCCATCGAACCCTGGAGCAAGCCTAGCGCCACTTGGTGGCAGAGACAGATGCTCGTCGCAATGAAACGGCACGGCGTTGACGTGACTGCTCCATTTATGTCGCTTCCCCAAGACATACAACGGTTGCTCTGGGAGGGCAAAAAATCCTTCGATGGCATCAATGACTTCTTTGAATACCTCGAAGGCAAGCGCTACAAGCTGCATGTTCGCGTGATGCTCAGCCGCTATCGTACCCCCTTCGATTGCCCCAGCTGCCATGGCACTCGCCTCAAACCGGGTGCGTTATTCGTCAAGATTGCCGATAGCGATATTCATACGGCAATGGAACGAACCGTGGAAAGCCTTTCAGGATGGGCAGCCTCTCTGCCGCTGCGCCAATCCGATCAAGAGATCGCCGCGGATATTCTTCGACAACTCAAGGCAAAGCTGGAATTTCTCCAACGCGTCGGTCTTGGATATCTCACGCTCAACCGGCAAACCAAGACCCTCTCCGGCGGCGAGGCCCAGCGCGTAGCGCTCGCGAACCAACTGGGTTCTCGGCTCGTCGGCACTCTCTATGTCCTCGACGAACCGACCATCGGTCTTCATGCGCGCGATACGGATCTCTTAGCCGGCATCCTGCGCGACCTGGCTGCTTCCGGCAACACCGTCGTCGTGGTCGAGCACGATCGCCGCATGATTGAATCAGCTGATCATATCGTCGAACTTGGTCCTCACTCCGGCGAGAAGGGCGGCGAAATCGTCTGTGCCGCTCCCACTCAGGAGTTTATCCATGACCACCGTGCAACCACCGCTCGATACCTGCGTGGTGAAGACTCCATTCCTCTGCCAACCAAACGGCGCACCGGCACCGGCAAGATGCTGGTGCTCGCCGGTGCAGCCGAACATAATCTGAAAGACCTCCTCATCCGTATTCCCCTCGGTATGCTGATCTGTGTGACCGGTGTCTCCGGCTCGGGGAAGAGTACGTTGGTCGAGGACACTCTCTACCGAGCCGTCGCCCGCGCGTTTCGCGTGGACTCCCTTCCCATGGGCCACTTCAAAGCCATCAAGGGCATCGAGCATCTGAAAGGCATCAGATTGATCGACCAACAGCCGATCGGGCGTACTCCTCGCTCCAACCCCATTACCTACCTGAAAGCATTCGACGACATTCGTCAGTTGTTTGCCTCTGAACGTGATGCGCTCAAACGAGGATTCACACCGGGCCACTTTTCTTTTAATGCCGTCGGAGGTCGCTGCGAACGCTGTGAAGGGAGCGGAGTCGAAAAGTTGGAGATGTACTTCTTCGAGGATATCTACGCACCCTGTGAGATTTGCGAGGGCAAGCGCTTTAAACCGGAAACATTAAAGATCCGTTACCGTGGCAAGAACATCTCTGACGTGCTCAACATGACGGTGGAAACCGCGCTTTCCTTCTTCGCCGGGACACCGAAGCTGCAAGAACGGCTGCATCTCTTGTCCTCCATCGGCCTCGGCTACTTACGCCTCGGCCAGTCCGCGACGACCCTCTCCGGCGGCGAAGCCCAACGGCTAAAAATCGCCGCCGAGCTGGCAAGTACCGGAAGGGGACTGTCCCCACAAGGGACTGTCCCCCTTTCCCGCCGGGCGTCCGGGGACAGGCACCCCTCAACAAGCTCGGGGAGCCAGTCCCCTGGCATACTCTATATCATGGATGAACCGACGACCGGGCTCCACTTTGACGACATCAAGAAATTGCTCACCGTCCTGCACAAACTCGTGAACGCGGGTAATACGTTGGTCGTCGTTGAGCACAACCTGGATGTCATCAAGTCCGCCGACTGGATCATCGACCTCGGCCCCGAAGGCGGCGCCGCCGGTGGACAGATTGTGGCAGAAGGACGGCCAGATCAGGTGGCAAAAGTGGCCGCATCTCATACGGGACGATTCCTGGCGGATGTGCTCTGATCACCTCTTTCCACCGTCAGTTCGCAAAAGCCAAACAAGTTGGCGGCACGGTAGGCGCGGCTCATTTCTTCCACATCATGCTGAAACCAATTGGCCAGCCAATCTTGATACGTTGCTGTACACACCTGCGCCTCTGTCCCATCACGCAGATGTCGAACCAACAAATGCGCCGCCATCATCCCCGACATGATCGCCCGCAGGACACCGTGTGAAGAAGACGGATCCAAGACTGCTGCAGCATCACCGGTAAGGAAATAGCCGGGCCCGGCTACAGTCTCCGCCATTCGCCAGGTGACATCCGCACTACGCGACGGTTCGGCTTCAAGATCACGAAGATTATGTGGAATCCATGTGAGGCCGGGTCGATTGTGCACTTCGGTAACACGAGTCCACTGAAACCGATTCGGCTCGACCTTGGCGATCCAGGTCCACCCATGTTGGTCCGAGCGAATCGATGGTGATGGATCATCACAACACCCGGTGGCGTACCCAAATCGCGCCACTAATTGAGGGGAATGCCTCACAATCGGAATATGAAGCTGCCGTGCAAGCATATGCGCGCTCCCGCTGCAATCAATCACATAGGTTGCTGCGACTGGCCCTTCGGATGTCATGACGCCGGCAACCTCATGGGACGCGTTGTGCAACACCCCTGACACTTTGCCTGCTAGAATCTGTGCTCCACGCGAACGCGCACTGCCGAGTAATCGCTGGTCGAAATCTGCACGGATCGCCTGATAGCCCCGCCATGAGCCAGTCGTATCCGTGCCGTACGGCACGAATTGCATGGTCCCACCCCATCCTGACCACACACCCAAGTGCCTCACGTATCCGGCTGATTCGAGCTGGTGCGCAACACCCAACCTGGCTAACAGTGGCTCAAGACCAGGATGAAATGTTTCGCCAGGACGAAACCGTGGAAACGGCGTCTGTTCCACGATCGTGACTGGGATCTGCGCATCCAAGAGAGTAAGTGCGGCGGCAGCCCCTGATGGGCCGCCGCCGATGATGACAACCTGCTTCACACGCGTGACCAGACGGTTTGACTCGCCCGTTTACGAAGCGCCGTGTCGGTCCGTGGACCAACCAGAAAGACTTGCCGGTCTTGAATCGGAAGCAGGCTACGGCGAAAGTCGCTTGGATGCGGTTGTTCCGTCTCCTCTCCTCCTAAGATCATGTCGATCCGATACGCCTCTCCGGTCAAGACCGTCGAGGTATCCAATTGTGCGCGCTGCAACTCCGGATCACCCGCGCTGACTTTTCTGAACGAGACCACAAAGCGCAGGTTCCGATCGTCACCTATGATGCGGTAACATGTTGCGATCGCCTCCATTCGCAACTGATACTCTTCGCTTGAGACTTGCGTCGTGAGTCGAGGAGTAAAGCGCCCTTCCATCGCATTTTTGACATAATCCACATGCAGAAACTTCTCACAATCTAGGAACTCCACACCGCCGACAGTACTAATCTTTGGCCCCACAACACCATCCCATGGAAGCGCACCCACTTGTCCGATCTCCTCGTCGGTCAGCGGTGCCACGGTGGCCCGCAAACCTGGGTTTCCTGTGTTCGGCGACATGGCTCGGGAAGCATCCGGCGCCACAGCTGGCCAGAATGTGCTGAGCGCAGCGCATAACTTGGCATCCTCCGGGAATGGACTTCCCAATCCATAGGCTGCTAAATGCTGGACTTGTGTACCAGACACCCGCATGCGATCAGTGCTGACATCCCACCCAGGCGCGAAAACCCCGGCACAATCGTCCGGCAAACAGGAATGGCGGTCGGCATCAAACGACTGAGGAATTGTGACACCAGTCGGGGCCGATCCGACAAGAGGTACCACAGCCGAGATGGTCTTCTCCGCCGCGCTAAAACGGTTCCCCGGCATCTGGAGGTTGGCCGGGAGGCGTGTATCACACAGCGGCACGGGCGGGACGCCCCAAAAATCATCTGGAACACTTTCAAACAATTCACGCTGACCGGCTGACGTGAAGAAATCGGGCGCTCCAACCAATGAATAGCACGGTGCTACGGTCGAAGCGATTTCTGGTTTCCCAGCCAGTGCGGACACTGTCGCACTGACCTGACCATCCCCGGTGAAATCGACATAGTGGAGTGCCCGATAATTCCCTCTCGACACGGTGTCGTTCACATTCGGTCTGGCGGGGTCATTATTCAGATCGATTAACACGCCGTTCCGCACCTGCGTTCGGGCGTGGACATAGGCAGGCGCTGGACGGATTTCTGATCCATCAACACCCGAAACGGCACCAGGCTCCAGCGCAGCAAACGCTTTTTGCCCTGCCGGCACCCGGTAGGTCAACAGCCGTCCATTTACCATCGCCGGCTCGATCAGCCTCGGATGCGGTACCGGCATGACGATTCCCTCGCCCAATGAGGGATCGGCAGATAGCTCTGCAATCCCCGTCGAGAATTGAAACGGCGCGGTCGTGGGGACTCTCGTCATGCGTAAGGTGACGGCACGAGTCCGTCGAATCTTGTCGTTGTAATGAAACGCTGAGTAATCCACCTGGAGATTAACCCCAGCAATACACTCCGTGCCGTTGAAGAGCTTATGGATCGGGATCCAGAAATCACGGCTCCCATCCCCCGAGCGAGGACGCATGACCGTGATATCACTCCCTTTCTTTTGTACGGCCAGATAGGCCGCAAACCGCGCTGGACAGACGCGAAAGGCAAAGGGATCATCGGCAACCTGTGCCTGAAATCCACGCGTCTGCGCGTCATACCGAGCAGGCCTTGTACCCACGCGCGACACCCCGGTTCGTGAAAACACCATGTCGGCCTGACGCCTGGTACAGGTATCTCGTGCCGGCCGATACTCATATGCGAATAACACTACCGACAGGCGTTGAGAACCGGTCAACCCGGCCTTGGCTTTTAAACTCCCAAGCGTCGGTGGCTCGATGCCAAACACATAATTTTCTACTGTCTCGATTTCCTTGAGCGTGGGAAATCCACTCAGACCCGCCGTCACATTCGGCGACGCCAAGGCGTGATACAACAGGCTATTTGCGGGAGATCCTGCCGTCATCGCCTTCGTTCCGGAGAGGGAGAAGTCGGTAAACCCTGTCACCGTCCGGTCAATGGCGGTAAGTATTTTCGTCAGCTCCGTCTTAAGTGCCGCACTCGTGGGCTTCAGAATATCGAGCTGCCCGCCGGTGACGTTCAATAACAAGTCACGCCAGCCCAGTGGGGCCAGCCGACCGCACAGGGATTTTACATCGTCGATCAACGCCATATTGAAACCCTTTCACTCTGAATCCAGACGCATGAGGCGCGGCGGACCGAACGTCCGCCGCCGCCTCGATGTGCCGGCTAGATTAATCTAGTCGATGATCTTCTCCATTGTATTAATGCTGACATGCGGCCATTGGATGAGGCCAGGGCAACAGCCTGGAGGGAGATTATCAACTCGTGGGAAGAAGTCCAACATGACCAGTTGCGTGTACTGCAGACGCAGCTTCGGCTTCCCATACTTATCTTTCTCCTTCAATTCTTGAATCCAGAACGTGGACTTCACGACCGTTGCGTTCGCCTGCCTGACGATGAAGGGAATATTAACTACTCCACCCGTCGGCAGCGTTGAATCAACATCGAGGACCGTTGTCTTCTCGACCTCGACACCTTCATTCGCCGCTTCCAGCAAATCATTTGGGCTGACCGGATTGAACAATCCCTGAAATAAATTGTCCTTGAAGTGTTTGTACGGTGCCAGATAGGGATTGTTGAGATCCTGATCGACCCCGATCGGCAATCCACTGATATCAGGAATGCTTTGCGTGCCTGAGTGTTCACTGCTTCGGCCTAAGGCCAATACCGAGTCGCCATGGGGAATAGTCGCGAGCCTTCCAATATTGAGGCCTTCCGTGACACCATTGATCATATGGAGCCATAAACCCGGTTCGTGATGAATGACATCCTGAGGCGAACCCGCCAGGCCGCTCTTCGGGAAGTCATCACCAGCGATTTGCCTTATTCTCTGCTGGTAGTCTAGTGCTACCAGAAACTGATCGGTATTCGCAGGAGCTCCAGGAGCGAGACGGATGCCACGATTCGGTACAGCTTTATCCACCAGTGTAAACTCGAGCTCTTCGTTGTATTGGTGGAGCAGTAACCGATAATTGAGGGGGAAGGGAACCCCTTGCGGTGGCGGTGCGACAAAGGGGAGCGCGATCATGTTCCACCCGCGGCCCGGCAGGCCTGGCAGGTTCGCCCATTTTCCCGGAAGAAGCTTTAACGGTCCAAGCTCCTGGTCATTTGTCTTAGGTGGTTCAAGCCTTCGCTTTTTATTCTCGAGCTTTGCCGGTTCCGTTTTCATCGTCTTGATTTCTTTCATCGAACAATCTCCTTTTCCTTAAGATGCAGGTAAATATCTTACGATTACCGATATCTGCCGATCCGTCATCAGCATGGTGAACCACAGACCGCTCCACCTCCTTTCCAACAGTTACTTGCCTGATTGGTCTTGTCTGATCTGATCAGATCGGAACCGACATACATCGCGTGCGGATCACATCTCGCACAATCTTTCATTCTCCAACGCAAGCGAGATGCCACAGGAACACGTACCCATCAATTGCAATCCCAATTTACCCACAAGCTCTTTACATTCAGCCTGATATGGCTTGCTCGCTGTCAGCACACAGGTACCATGCCTCACTCTGAGCAGATCTCCCTGTATCGAATAGGATTCAGGCGGTGTATCTGATCCGATATCGCACGAGAACGACTCACTGGTATTCTTGAAGTTTCCGCAAGAGTCAGAAGCGAAAGTGACAAGGCGATCTCTGTGCCTCAGTCCAGTACAGTGCTACATGCTCACCTAGCAAACTTGCTAGCTGGAGCGCACTGATCAACAAGGGCTGTTCACAGAGACAGGATGCTCCCAATAGGGAGAGTGGATGATGGAATGGGGAGTTCCCGAGTCACCTGTGTGTCCTCGGTTGAAAAGAAGAGATAAAAGGATGGATCAGCACAAACGGCGACCTACTCTTTCAGATGATCACCTTTCAACACTGGTTGCTCACTCGCTAACTTTTTATGCAGATACTTTTTGCTGAATGCCGTGACGGCAAAGGCAAGCCCAATAGCGATGGGAACGAACACCGCCGAGGCAATGTTCGCATTGCCAAGCCAACCGAGCTCCTGCAATCCTTTGAAGACATAGCCCGCCAGTCCCGCCAGATAATAGGCGATGACGATGACCGACAGTCCCTCGACCGTATGCTGGAGGATCACTTGGCTCTTGGTCGTTTTGTCGACACTTTGAAGCAGTGCGAGGTTCTGCGCTTCGACAATCAAATCAATACGGGTACGAATGATGGCGATGATGCCTTCGAAGCCACCACGAAGCGTATCGACGCGTCGCAAGAGTTGCTGGTATCCTTCCGCGACGCCGGTAATGCCGCTCACGACATAATCTGAGATCGGACGATGGGATTCCATCCGTTGCTCTCCGAGGGAAGCCAAGGTCGTGTGTACGATCTTGTCGTAAGGAATCGATGCCGACAGTTCGAAATGTAATTGTCCGGCCATGCGATTCGTTTTCAATAAGTCCTGAGTCAGACTGTTCAACCACCGCTGCAATGTTTCTGAGTTCGCATGCCCGATATGTGAGGTAATGATTTCTCGCTGTTCCAGATGTACTTTCTCAAATTTATAGACAAGATCGATTGCCGCCGAGAACAACGGCTTCTGCATCAACAGCAAATGATAGTAGGTTTCGATCCGCACAATGGCATCGACAATATCTTTTAACCGCGAAGCCTGTGCCTGTGGCCCGAGACTGACCCAATACCGTTCACGCCCCAGTTCGTCCGGAGTAAAGCTGGTGACCAAGCTGGTCGATTCGTCGAACACCCGGCTGCCATAGATGACCGGCCCTGGAAATAGCGGCTGCATCCGTTCGCGTGTCGGCAACGGCTCCTCCGTGAGCAGGATGTCGAGTCGGCAGACGAGATTCCCGAGCGGCGAGATCGCAAAGGTATACTCCGGAAAGGTCAGCGGTCCAAACGACACCTCCGGCTTGGCCGGGAGATGCCAGATCTGATAGTTGTAGTATTCCGTATGCGCCTGCCAGACCAGGATGAGTCGGTCGCCGCCCGCCGATTCCTTAATCCCATATCCAAACGTTTCCTTGAGCACCGTCGACTCCGCCGCCACCTTGAGCGCCGCCAGCAGAGACTGGAATTCTTCCCGACTGGCCGGTCGCTGCGCCGGAGGATCGGACATGCGAAATGCTTTGAAATGCACGTGAGCCGGCGCACGGAGCCATCGCCCGATCGGTTGGTGCGGGCGTTCATGCAATTTTTTCAAGAACGCCTCAGTGTCTACCCCCAATTGACTCACCTGCTCCTCCCCCTTGTCCTGTGAATGAGGTATGACACTAGCACCCGGCGCAGCAAGCTTCAACGATAGCGATGATGTGGCAGATCCCCGGAGCGATGCAAGCGACAAGAATCAGTTGCAGGATGGATCGAACGGCATCTCGGCGTACGGATGATAGGCCTCACCCAACGTGAGCAGAATATCTCCCCAAACACGTGTCGGATCTTTCTCAAACACCGCTTGCGGATCGGCTGGTAAGGTGATCCATGACCCGGTCTTCATCTCATTTTCCAGCTGGCCAGGCGCCCATCCGGAATATCCGAGGTAGGCGCGAAACGCTTCTGTCGTGCCGGATCCGGTGAGAATGCGTTCGACCATGCCGACGTCGCCCCCAAGGCAGACTCCATCGAACACATGGTGTGCATTGTCGGGAAACGTATCCCCACGATAGAGCAACATGACTTGATTCGTCTGCACTGGTCCGCCGGCATAGAGAACATGACCGGCCCCCTCGATCACCGGCACCTGCGGGAGTGCCTCCGAAATAGACATGGCTGTGGGACGGTTCACGATCACACCGAGCGCCCCTTCCGGTCCATGTTCACAAAGCAACACGACGGCCTGTCGGAAGTTGGGATCCCGGAGGCTCGGCGCCGCGATGAGAAACATGCCTTTCCGAATCTCGGTGCTCATGAAAGAAATCCTACCGTGCTCGCGCGACTTGCGCAAGCACTGTGCGTCTCTTGTCAGGGAGGAAGACGAAAACTTACAGTTTGTACAACGAGGCGCGGCGATCGCGAAACAAATCGTTATAACGATTCAATGTTTTTTCACGAGCCTCGGTCGGGTCGATGTCCACGATCGTCAGCTCTTCCTGGTCTCGAGAGGCCCGATGGATGATGACCCCTTTGGGTGTGACGACTTCACTTTGGCCGATGTAGGTCAACCGCTCTTTCCCACCACGGGCCTCGGTTCCGATGCGATTACATGTCACGGCGAACACTCGATTTTCAAGGCACCGGACCGGCATAGAATCCGGACAGTTCGGCAACACCAGGTTGGAGGGATGGCAAATGATATCCGCTCCCTGCAAGGCCAAGGTCCTTGCGGACTCAGGGTAGTACCAGTCGAAACAGATCATCACCCCGATCTTCGCCGGCCCAATACCCCACACCAGAAATCCCGAGTCGCCAGCGGTAAAAAACTGCGTCTCTTCATAAAAGAGGTGGGTCTTCCGGTAGCAGCCCAAAAACCCAGACGGTCCAACAAGCACGGCGGAATTGTAACAGCGTGTCCCGGATCGTTCCGGGAGCCCTGCCACAAGATGCATCTTGCGCCGTTTCGCGAGCTCCACCAAGCAACGCACCGTCGCGCCGTCGGGGACCGGCTCGGCCAACTGCTGGGCCTCTGCTTGCGACGTAAACTGATAGCCGGACGCGAAGAGCTCCGGAAGTACAATGAGATCGGCATCCGCCTGTTCCAGTTTGGCCGTCACCACGTCGAGATTCGTGGCTACCTCACCGAACTGGGGGTTGAACTGGTAAAACCCGATGCGCACAAGACACTCCATTTCATACGAGAACGGGCAGGGATGACATCCCTGCCCGTTCTACACACACTCACGTCACTCAACGAGCGGCTGTCGCCGCTTGTTATTTTACTTCAGCTAAATGTGTGGCCCCACCTTCGGCATGCTCGGTACAGGCATCCGCATGCCCGGCCTTCCCGTGTTTGACCGCCTCAGTCAGATGCTTGACCCCTTCCTCCAAATGTGGATTCTTCATTCCCGCTGCGGTCGCATGCTTGAGGGCCTCTTCCGCATGTTGCACGCAGGCATCGGCATGCCCTTCCTTTCCGTGTGACGCAGCCCCTTGGGCATGTTCCACGGCTTCACTGACGTGCTTATTGCCGGCCAGTGCCGAGCTACTCAGCGCTGGTGCTCCGACCAACATCCCGACCCCACAGACCAGCATCGCACTACGAAGGATTCTGCTCATCATGGCTGCCTCCTTGATGGTTGAGAATTCGCAGCTTGCGTCGATTGATTGTTCTAAATTCACCTTACACAGCGCTCCCTGGCCTGTCAAGAATGTTTGCCGGCAGGATCAATCCCAAGAATTTTTTGGAGCGCGTGCAAATCTTTTTCGACTGGAGCCGCAAAGTCGCGACTCCATTCCCACCACGATCCCGGATAATTGCTGACATGTGGATACCCCACCAGTTTCAAGATGACATAGAGCCAGGCCGATCGAACACCGCCGGTGCAGTAGCAAATCACATCCTGTTCGACCCGAACCCCCTTCGCTTGCAACATTTCCTTGATCACGGAGGGATCCTTTACCGTCGCATCCTTGTTCAGAAATCCATTCCACGCCACATGGATGGCCGAGGGAACATGCCCCGGCCGTGGAATACCGGACACCTCTTTCCCGAGATATTCTTCGACGCTTCGAGCGTCCAGAATCGCCGTCTTCGGATGGGGAGATCTGACGATCGTTTTGAGGTCTTCCTTCAGCGTCAGCAACGGCTGCACCGGATGCGCTTGGAAGGTGCCCGCCGCAGGAGAGACCGACCCGTGTTCGAACGGCCGCTTCTCGGCCGTCCACTTCACCCACCCTCCATCCAAAATACGGAGTCGTGTATGACCGAGATATTCCAGCATCCAAAACATCCGCCCTTCATCTCCCCAGTTGTCGAAGGGGTTGGAGTAGATGACGACGTCGCTGTCGTTGTTGATTCCAAGACGACAAAGAATCCGCTCGATCTGACCCAGATCAGGATTCAGCAACCCCTTCGGCACGGCATTGGGATCACTATACTCATGCCATGTTGAATGAACGGCGCCGGGAATATGGCCACCGAATTCGTAGGCTGCCTTGCCACGCACATCGATGATGATGAGGCCCGGTCGTCCCAATTGCTGTTGCAACGACTCAGTATCGATCAATAAAGGATGAAGCACAGTCCAGTTCCTCTCAACGAGTTTCGCAGTCGATAATCACCTGTCAGCCACGCGCTGCACAACTGTTCGCCCCCTGTGAGCCCTCACGGGTTGGTGGGAGATCTCCCTCCTTCGCCCATGCGAAGTTCAAATCGCTGGACAAGGGGACGGCTCGCTCATATACCACGAAGTGGTAGGGATCATTCCCGGTCAGCCCATATTTCGTTTGCAGCATCTCGTGCTGCGCATCCGTCAAAATGTGGTACTGCACTCGTGCCCTGAGACGCAGTCCGTCTATTTTCTCCGGCAACCGATACGCAAACTGGTACTCTCGGCTGGCTAACGGCAACAGTCTATTATCATACAACTCCACAATCGCCGGCTGCCACAGAATCCAACGTCCCATCGTCGAGCGCTGCTGCGCTAAGACAGTGCCCTGTTCATCCTCTACTGAAAACTCGACGGTAAAGTACCGGTCAGGGTCTCCCGTCGGAATCTTGTGCCCCGCTCCGGCATTCACGAGCGTAAGGGTCACGCCGATTCGGTCACCCGGCTTTGGGGAAGCGATATCCGCTTTGACCTGCACCGCCAGCGCCCGCTTCACCATGTCCGGATCATGTCCCCCGCGCCACACATGCCGACGGCCTCTGCGGACCGGCCCACCCACAGCTACCGGACGATCGATCTCGGGCATGTGGCAACTCTGACAGATGAAACCGCGCTCTTGCATGAAAAACTTGCCTTCATATTCAGCATAGGTGCCGCAGGGTCCCACGTTGTAGAACTGTGCCGGCCCGGACACCACATTGTGGCAGCGATAACAGGGCTGTGCCGTTCTAAAATTGGGGTCGTATTTCGTCGGGTGCGGGGCTACGGAATCCTCGAATGGCCCGTAGATCACACCGTCTCGCACGTGACACACCGCACACGTCACCGATTCCTTTTGATACTCAGGGTCGTATCGGGGGTTGGGTTCCTGAACTGCTTTCTCAACTCGCCCACGCGGGATCTCCGTTATCAGCGTGGGCTGCTGATTCTCGAGTGGTGTATGACAATTCAGACAGACCCAAATGTTCTTATCCTTCTTCCAGTAGGCCTGAAAGAACGGATCCTCATAGGCATGCGCATGGATGCTCGTCTTCCACTCCTCATAAATCTCGCGATGACATTGGCCACAGGCCTCGGCCTTGAGGCTGGCGAGCCCTTGCGGGACGTCCTGGAACGGAATGGCATGCGCATAGTCCGAGCGTAACCCGAAAATCACGACCGGTTTGATTTCGGTGTAGTAGAAATAGATTCCCCCGGCGAGAACGACGGCGAGAGTGGCGATGATCGAAATTCTGCGCATATATTGCAATCAACTCATCTGATCGGCTGACAAGTGAACAGGTTCCACGCTGACACGTCGCAACTCCTGAAAGTCTCGTGAGCGTGCCGCTTGTGAGCGCATCAGCACAGCTTTCAACAGGCCAATAACGCCTTGATGTGGGCCTCTACGGAGGCAGCGAGGGCATTAAGATTATACCCACCCTCTAGAGAAGAAAGGATTCGCCCATGGGCGTGATGTCTCGCAATCCCTGCCACGATGCTTGTGAGCTCGCTGTATCCGGTTTCGGTCAGGCCCATACTCGCCAGCGGATCATCTTTGTGCGCATCGAATCCCGCAGAGATGATGACGAACTCCGGTTTGAAGGCATCTGCGGCCGGCACAAACGTGTTGTGAAACACGGCGCGATAGTCGTCGTCTCCTCCGCCTGCCTCCATCGGCACATTGATCGTACACCCCTCTCCTGCTCCTTTCCCTCGCTCAGTCCCTCGACCAGTACCCGGGTAATGGGGATACTGATGGGTACTGAAGAACAACACCGAGGGATCATCCTCAAAACTATGCTGGGTACCATTTCCATGGTGAACGTCCCAATCCACGATCAAGACTCGACTCAGTCCGTATTTCCTTTGCACATAGCGTGCGGCAATGGCGACGTTATTGAAGAAGCAAAACCCCATCGCTCGCCCCGCTTCAGCATGGTGTCCCGGCGGCCGGACGGCACAAAATACGTGATCAACATGCTGCGCCATGATGGCATCGACCCCCGCCAATGCCCCACCTGCCGCCAAGTACGCGGCATCCAATGAGCCCGGCGACATCGACGTGTCAGCGTCCAAAGACACCCGTCCGCTCGAAGGAGCCTCTCGAGTAAGCGTCGCCACATAGTTGGGAGTATGAATCTGTGTGATCCATTCATCCTCCGCTCGTCGCGGTTCGATTCGAAGAAGGTGAGCAGCCGTCCCACTCTGATCTAGTTGCTGCATAATCGCACGCAACCGATGCGGAGACTCAGGATGCCCCGGTCCCATATCATGCTCAAGGTAGGCTGGATGATAGACGAGACCGGTTTTCCCCATAACAAATACCGTGAAGCGTGGGATGTGAAGCGTCGTTTGTTACGTCAGTTTCGAGTTCCAAGTTTCCTATTTCTGGCATGACTCTCCTGAAACAAGAAACTCGAAACATGAAACTCTTGACGCATCGACCGTCAGATTATCACGCAGAAAACGTCATAGACAATGTGCCAGCGGCGCTGCTATCGTCCTCACACGGAGGAAAATAATGCCAAATCCTAGAATTGAACCGCTCAAGAAAGTGCTCGCCATCGATTCGAACGACGATGTGGCCTGGTTTGGCTTGGGGAAAGCCTATATGGACGATGGGAATTTTGAAGAGGCCGCCAAATCGCTGCGCCAGTGTGTCACGGTGAAACCAACCTATTCAGCCGCCTATCTCGCTCTCGCACAGTCACTCCAGAAACTCGGCCGCCTGGACGAATGCCGAACCGTGTGCGCCACCGGTATTGACGTGTCTACGAAGAACGGCGATGCCATGGTCACGAAGAATCTGGAAATCTTAACACTTGCCCTGGGGTCGTGACGGGACGCTTGTGTGCCTGATCAGTCGCTTCACATTCAATCTAGGGAACGTGTTCGCACCGAAATTATAATGTTTGCCTGATCAAGGCATCATGAGATTCGGAGAACGGAGCTGAGGCGATCAGGTCCAAGACGAACATGCGCACCGAGGCTGGGTCGACTGACGCTTCGCCCGTTCGACCACCTCGACATTAGCAAGCCTCACCATTCCTCTGGAAGGAAGTGAGTCAACATCCCAAATCGACATGATGACCGCACTGATGGTAGGAATTCGTGGGAAGAGCGCCGTCACCACACCGGCAAGACGGCCGAGCCGGAGATGACTCGACTGATCAGCACAGTGCCGATGAAGCGTGTTCCACCGGTCGTGCAGTTCGCGAGACAGCCCTTCCTCTTCACGTTTCCACGCGAGCATCGGTCCCACACGCTCGCCTCGCAGATGCGCGACCAGCTTGAACGTCTTGTTCGAGCGAAACCGTCCCATGACTCACTCACTCTCTGCGTCACCTTCATGATTCGACGAGAGCCCCAACGCCTCCGGATGCCGCTTGGCAAGCTCATCGTAGACGTCATCCAACCATCGCCCGGCACAGCTCAACACTTCACGCACTAACGGCTCCGGCTGTCTCGTTCGTTTGATGGTCCACTGTGACACATATTCTAAAAGCGACTCCCTCTCGAAAGGTTGCCTCGAACTGGCCGCCAACGACGACAGCTCGGTAAAGCCCGTGCGCAGAATATCACTTACAGTTTCGCGGGCATACGACGTGCTGGCCGTCACATATTGGACCACTCGCTGTAATTCGTGATCGTTCATATTGCTACTTGCTCAGAACCATCTTTGCATCCGACCGATTGACAGTCAATGTAATCGAGCTCCGGCCATGGCCCGACAATTTTTCCCACTGGCACCATCCGCTGATGATAAAATCACGGTCCCGTAGACATGAAATCAACCTAGAGGAGATGTTCATGGCCGCTCAACGCCGACCTCGTCATAAGACTTCCACACCCATCACACACGACCGATGGGATCTCAGTGACCTCGTCAAGAAGCCACCCATCGATGTGGAACGAAGCCTGGTTGAGCTGGGTAAACTTGTGGGACAAGTAGAATCGGCCCGGCCGCAATTGCAGGCGACCATAGCCAGCCCGGATTTCTTGGCGATCGTCAAACTGACTGAATCCATTGCCGAAATCTCAAACCGACTGGGAGCGTTTGCCTATCTCTGGTTCTCGGAGAATACGAAAGATGCCAAATCCCGCGCACTCAAATCCCGAGTCGAGGAGCGCCTCACGGTATTGAACAATCGCTTGCTGTTTTTCGAGCTCTGGTGGCAAGGCGTCGATTCGCTCAACGCCGAACGATTGATGGCCGATGCAGGCGATCTCCGGTATCACCTCGAAACCATCAGACGTTACAAATCCCATACGCTTTCGGAAGCTGAGGAGAAAATCATCAACGTCAAGAATGTCACCGGACGCAGCGCAGTCAACACACTCTACGATGTGGTCACCAATGGACTGACATTCACCCTGACCGTCGATGGGAAGAGCCGCACCATGAATCGCGAGCAACTTATGAGCTACGTGCGGAACCCCAAAGCCTCAGTCCGCCAGACCGCTTATCAAGAACTCTATCGCGTATTCTCAGCCCAGCGCGATCTGATTGGAGAAATGTATCGAACGCTCGTGAACGATTGGAAATCAGAGAATGTGGAACTCCGAGCCTTTAGCTCTCCCATTGCTACCCGGAACCTCAGCAATGATGTCCCGAACCAGGCCGTTGATGTCCTGCTCTCGACGTGTGCCAAGAATGCCGAGATCTTTCAAACCTACTTCAAACTAAAAGCCAAGATCTGCAAGATCACGTCGATGAGCCGATATCATATTTATGCGCCTCATCGGTCCGAAACGAAACACTATCAATACGCCGATGCAGTGACAATGGTGCTCGAAGCCTATCGTAATTTCTCCCCTCAATTGGCTGATCTAGCTGAAGAGGTCTTTCGAGCGAGACACATTGATGCACCGACGCGCCCTGGTAAGCTCGGCGGAGCCTACTGTTATAGTGTGGCACCAGGCTTGACCCCCTACGTCATGTTGAACTTCACGGGTGAAGCTCGAGACGTCGCGACCATGGCGCATGAACTCGGGCATGCCGTCCATGGGATGATGGCAAAAGACCATTCAGTCTTTACCTTCCATTCAACACTTCCGTTGGCTGAAACCGCTTCCGTATTCGGCGAACGGATTCTCTCAGATGCCCTCATGGCCCAGGAACGGAAGAAAACCGTCCGACAAGGACTCCTCTTGAACCAATTGGACGATATTTACGCGACCGTCCTTCGGCAAGCCTATTTTGTCCGTTTTGAAACCATGGCTCATCGCATGGTGACGGAAGGCGCGACGGGTGATCAGCTGGCCCAGGCATACTTATCTGAACTCCAGCAGCAATTCGGCAAGAGCGTAAGGGTGCCGGATGAGTTTCAATGGGAATGGCTCATGATTCCTCATCTCTTTGCCAGCCCGTTCTATTGTTATGCCTATAGCTTCGGGAACCTGCTCGTATTAGCCCTCTACCGCATGTACAAAGAACAAGGCGCGTCATTTGTCCCGAAGTATCTCGATCTGCTCGCAACCGGCGGATCTCAATCACCGAATGACATTCTGAGCAAGATGGGCGTTGATATGACGGCAGAGTCGTTCTGGCAAGCAGG
>JACCDP010192831.1_pt1 | contig 16924 bp, 19 predicted proteins | sample 7445841 | NCBI WGS metagenome assembly JACCDP01 (sample SAMN15323441, study PRJNA562643) | freshwater metagenome | isolation source: river surface water | place: USA:Blue River Watershed | collected 2017-08-17 | reverse complement strand
AACTTGGCTGATGTCGACAAATTAAAGGATCTCTTCTATTATCTAGAGAACTCACTCATATCGTTTAACCTTGAGACGGTCTATGACATAGGTGCATCAGATGGATCATTTACTAACAATATAAGTCAGTACTTGCATGAAGACACCAAGTATCACCTATTTGAGCCATATGAGTATCCTGAGATTGAAGTAGATGTTGATCATCAATGGCATAGAGTATATCTTTCAGATAGAGAAAAAAAAGTCAATTTTTATATCAACAATGAGTTTCATACTGGTAACTCTTATTACAAAGAAGATACAAAAGAATTTGATAATATAGAACCAGTAGAAGTAACTACTATATCTTTGGATAAGTATGTGGCAGAAAATAATGTGCCATTACCTGATCTTATAAAGATAGATACTCAAGGATCTGAGCTAGATATTTTAAAGGGGGCAGAATACTGTTTAAAGAATGCTTCTGTTTTAATCCTAGAACTTCCTTTAATCCCATATAATATAGGTTCTCCAGGTATGGTAGAGATTCTAGAACATCTACGCAGCAAGAGATTTGTCCCATTTACTATAATTCAAGAGCATCAGATTTTAGATGACTCTATCAATATAGCTATGGCTCAGGTAGATATTGCTTTTGTAAAGGTTCAAGGATACAGTAGATTTACTGATATGAAATAATCTAGTCGACTAGGATATATATGGATATTAAATGTGATTTTTGTGATAATCCCAAGTATGTGGAAAGATTGAACTATAAAGGCATACTTGAGAATTACTGTGTTGCTTGCATATCTAAATTAAATAAAAAATAAAAAGGCGGGAAGCTAGGAAGTTTTCCTTGCTATAATTAAGCCATATGATCCTTACATTAGGCATTATAATCATATGAAAACCGAAAAGGTTTCAATAGCCAAACAGAAGGCATATTTGGCGACATACATCCGTAATCTCAAAGAATCATCTCCTTGCATGGACTGTAAGGAATATTTCCCATACTACGTCATGGACTTTGACCACGTCCGTGGTAAGAAGCATGCCAATGTGATGGAGCTTATTCCAACCTTGTCTAAAAAGAAGATTGATGAAGAAATTGCTAAGTGTGAGATCGTATGTAGTAATTGTCATCGTATTAGGACTCATATGCGTAAGGTTAAGAAATCAAAAACTCTCTAGAAAATTCCCTGCCGCCCTTTTAAAGCCCTTTGTACCCTTGGGTACCAGAAGATAGGGCTAAGGCTCTTATATGGCCCCTAGAAGGCTTATATGGCATATTCTGTAAATTGGGGTAGATTGGGAAATGGGGTCTTCTACTTTCGACGCACTTTTTCTGTACTATTTATACCTTATGTCTATATCAGGAGTATATGCACTATATGTCCGTATTAGTATGATAGAGAGGTTCTTATCTTTCGGCGCACTTTTTTCGCACTATATAAAATGTTTCATGTGAAACATTGCTATCCTGTATTTTAAATAGTATAATCATCTAATTGGTCCATAGCTCAATCGGCAGAGCACTGAGCTGTTAACTCAGGGGTTCCTGGTTCGAGTCCAGGTGGACCAGCAGAGTAACACTTGTATGGCTTTCCATCGGTTGAAAGTTTACGCAAGTATGTAGCGGTTTCTGCAGAACGTCTACACGGTGTTGTCAGAGCACTCGGTTAAATCCTTACAGTGTGGTAAAAGATAAACTGATCTGGCATTGCGAGTGTTGCATAATGGTAGTGCTTCTGCCTTCCAAGCAGATGGTGCCAGTTCGATTCTGGTCACTCGCTCTCTGATCTCTTATAGTGTAATGGCAGCACAGAGGCCTTTGAAGCCTTTAGTTTTAGTTCGAGTCTAGATAAGAGAACTTACCCTTCGTAGCTCAGAGGACAGAGCACTCGGTTTCTACCCGATTGGTCGCAGGTTCGACTCCTGCCGAAGGGACTTTGTTTTAGCGTGGTCCCCAACCGACTTTAACGGTTTTAAGATGATTAACTCTTACTAGTGGATCACACCACATTTGAATTCCGTAGTCTTTCATCTTTAGTATAAATGAAATATCTTCTGAGTAAGTTAGTAAGTATGAGCCACCAAGTCTATCTGGAACCTCAACCACCATTGGTGAAAACCAAGGTCGAGTAACTCTCTCAAATACTCCGCTTTTAATACATGCAAACCCAAGACCACTTCCAGTAATTGGAAATATTTCTGTTCTATCTAAAATTTGTTGTTTATCCAAATGCGGTGGCGCTTCAAATACGGCCTCTGGGTTCCATTCGCAAATTGTTGTCTTGTTACCACTTGCCATAAGATAAGCTCCAGTAATTGCATCTTTTTCAGACTCATATAGTTTCATAAAGTCGTCTGGATGCCACTCAATATCTGAGTCAATCATAAAAATTTTATTATACGTTACAGAGCCAAACATAGGCTCATTAATTCTATGGGATTCTGGAATATTGCTTCCGCCAAGGATGGTGTTCTCTCTTGCCTCAACTACGTTAGATGCATACTGTGAAAAATATGCCCAAGAGATTCCTCTTTTTTCTAGCTCTTTAATTGTTCCCACTAAAGATAGTACATAAAGCTGATTCATACTATGCCCTGGGGTAGTTATAATAACGTCATAGTGAGGTTTCTGTGGTTCGCTCATTGCCGCCCTTTTCTGTAGACCTTAATAGTACTATAATAAAAATTATAAATCAATACCCCAAGAAAGGACAAAACCCAATCAGAGGCGGATCCGATTGGGCATTCCTAGTGTATTGCTACACATTATACAGGGAGCAAATTGTGGGATGCGTCAACCTATACTTATGTAGTATAAAATAAAATATATTCTAAGTCAACCATTTTTGACTATTCCCACAATAATTTTTTATTGGGGTCAAAAATCCATTTATCCTCTTCGTACTTCTTATCACGGGTAAGGTCATAAAGAATTTCCATAAGTACCCTACATTCGTCATGCTTCCATGCCGTATAACAGTTGCCATTTTCAACATTTATACATTTATTTAAGTAAGAATCTAGTTTGTCTACCATCCACTTTAAAGCTTCAGTGGCTTTTGATACGTCTTCGTAAACATTTTTTTCCGCCCTGTTCATTTTATAGGCTATCTGATCAATATATATTTTATTCACCATTCTCCTATTGGGCAAATTGCCGAATCAGATGTAACAATATCAAATACCCTCTGATCAACAACCAAGCACTCTTCATCTAGTTGTGAGTATAGCTCACATTGTTCACAAATTTTAATAACTTGAGAATAATAGTTTAAATATTTATCTGGATACTCACTCTGATTGCTCATCTTTTTCTTCTCCTGGAGTAAAAGATGGGGCTGGACCAAGTAGATACCCTTGGTCGTGGTATTGAATCATTTTAGATACATCTTCTGGTCCTACAAGCTTGTTTGCAATTAATGTTAATAGGTCATATATTCTGTGTAGCATAATATAATTAACCATAGGCAGGTTGTCTTCTAAATTTTGTGGTTTTTCATTTTCCGTCATCGGGTCTACCTAAATCTTCCCAAAACTTTTCTCTTCCCATAGCATCAGTTTCTTTTATGTGACCACCGTCAGTTTGAATCGACGGCTGATTTAAGTTTTCCATAATATTCCAATCCCACAGTTTTCTTGAAATTACAAGATAGGCAGTACAAGTATATTATACCTTCATTTGTTTCGTTACACATCAAAGGGCCCTGATCCAACGGACATTCAAGTCTTGGAACAAGGCCCTTCTCTGCTAGTGTGAGGTACCTAGACACATATTGTATCTTCACGTACCCCTCCTTCTAATTTTGGAATTCCAGTAGGAACTCCTTGTATCTTGCCCCATTAAGGGAAGACCATGATGACCAGTCGGTTCCGCCTTTAGTCATATAATACGTTATCTCTGCATTTATTACTGGATCAAATAATAGGATATTCGATCTTAATTCAAATTTTTCTTTACGATCAATGCCGAGTTCACCCAACATGTTAATCTGAAAAATTCCGTAGGAACTGTCTCCAGTTTTCCTGTTACCATTGTAAGCCATAGGCCTTGCATTGGATTCTGACTTAGCAATAGCCCAAGCCTGTTTAAGGGCTTTTCCTTCAAAACCAACAGCTGATAAAAGTTCTTTTAGTTCTTTGTCTGTCAGTGTCTCAGAAGGCTTGTACACAGTAGTGCTGTACTTCTCTAAGGTTTCTTTCTTTAGTTGTACCGTTGATTTCGGTGTTTCCACCGTCAACGCCTGAGATGTTGTTGGACCAGGCTGGACTGTAAATAAGAATAATGTTATCATTCCTATATAAGACCAGTTATGAGCAACATCACTCAATCGCTGTTTTATATTCTCCATTGGCATTTCCTCCTTTAGAGATAACGAAGTATAATCATAACATTGATAGGATAACCCTGTCAAGCCAGTTGACTAGAAAAATACCATGAAAATATCTTATTATACGATCTGGGCAGGCTTGAATCCCGCTGTCGGATTTGGTTATGCTGGTCAACATATTGTAAAATCATTACAATATTTAGGCAATGAGGTTTCATATGCTAACCCTAAAGCTGATGTTCAGATAAATTTTACACAACCCCATTTATATAAATTACATAAAAATCAATATCAAATTGGTTATACTCCATGGGAATCAACATCTATGAGAAAAGATTGGGTTGAAAGATTTAATCAATGTGATGAAGTGTGGGCAACTTCAGATTGGTGTGCGGAAGTTTTTAAACAAAATGGAGTTACAAGGCCCATATATGTTTATCCACATGGCATTGAAGAAAAATGGTCTCCAGTAAAAAGATCTTACAATGAAGATGAAGTTTTTAAATTTTTACATGTTGGAGAACCGTCTCCAAGAAAATCTGGTCAGCTAGTTGTTGACACATTTATTAAAATGTTTGGCAATAATCCAAAATATCAACTTACATTGAAATGTCATCATAATCATACGGTTAGAGTTTATGATAAAAATGGCGAACTAAAGTTGCCAGAAGATGTTTATTCAAATATTAAAGTTATAAAAGATGAAATGTCTATAGATGACTTAGTTGCATTACATCAAAGACACCATGTATTAATTTACCCAAGCTGGGGAGAAGGCTTTGGGTTTATACCACTGCAAGCACTTGCGACTGGTATGCCAGTTATATCAACCTATCATTGGGCACATTATAAAAAGTTTATAGGACCCCTAAAGCTAAGGTCTACCCTTACATCTGAAACCTTACCTAAAGCAGTAGGAGATCCTCATATAGGAGAAATGTTTAAACCAGATGAAAAGCATTTAGAAGAATTAATGTATGATTCTATTTTAAATTTTAAAGCATATTCTGGGTATTACTTTGCCCAGTCAACTAAAATACATGAAGAATATAACTGGATTCAGTTGACTAATAAAGCCTTTGATCATATTTTTAAAAAATTTCAATAACCCCTTCCCCTTTATATAGAAGTTTGGTAGAATAGGACTTCAACTAAAATTATAAAACCGCAAGGCGGAGAAAAGGTGTTATTTCAAAAATGTCAAAAACTATTGCAAACCCATACGAAAATTTTATTGCGCTGTCTCGATATGCAAGATGGATTCCAGAAGAGAATCGTCGTGAGACATGGGGTGAAACAGTAGATCGATATTTTGATTTTATGTTAAATCACCTAAAAGAAAATTATAATTATATTCCAAATGAAAAGCTTGTAGCGGAATTAAAAGACGGTGTATTTCAAAGAAATGTCATGCCCTCAATGCGTTCAGTTATGACATCTGGAGCCGCATTGGAAAGAGATAATGTGGCAGGATATAACTGCTCATTTGTTCCAGTAGACAATCCAAGATCATTTGATGAAACAATGTATATTTTGATGTGCGGAACTGGTGTAGGATTTTCTGTAGAATATAAATATATTAATAAATTGCCGTCCGTCCCAGATTCTTTTGAGAAATCAGATACAGTAATTGTTGTAGAAGACTCTAAGCAGGGATGGGCAAAAGCATATCGTGAGCTACTTGCATTGCTATGGACGGGACATATTCCAGCAGTTGATGTTAGCAAGGTTCGCCCAGCAGGTGCTCGTTTGAAAACCATGGGAGGTCGTTCTTCAGGACCACAACCACTAATTAATCTTTTTGATTTTACAATTGCTAAATTTAAAAATGCGGCAGGTCGTCAATTAAAGCCAATTGAGGCACATGATATTATGTGCAAGATTGGTGAAGTGGTGGTGGTTGGAGGAGTTCGTCGCTCAGCAATGATTTCTCTTTCTAACATTAATGATATTGAAATGGCTGCTGCTAAATCTGGAAACTGGTGGGAAAATAATCCACAACGTGCATTATCTAATAACTCTGTTGCTTATTCACGCAAACCAGAGATGGAGCAGTTTATTGCAGAATGGAAAAATCTTTATGACTCAAAGTCTGGAGAACGTGGAATCTATAATGTTGCCGCCGCTCAATCGCAAGCAGCTAAGTATGGACGAAGGGACCCTGAAGTACATTACGGGACGAACCCTTGCTCAGAAATTATTCTGCGTCCTTATCAGTTTTGTAATCTTTCAGAAGTCGTATTACGTGAAAAAGACACAGTTGAAGATGTATCAAATAAAGTACGCCTTGCAACAATTCTTGGAACGTGGCAGGCTACGCTAACTGATTTCAAGTATCTTCGTAAGATTTGGAAAGACAATACAGAAGAAGAGCGCCTTCTAGGGGTTTCTCTAACAGGACAATTCGGACATAAGTTTTTTTCAGGAAAGCAAGGGCTAGATAAGTTAGAAAAGACTCTTTCAGGTCTTCGTGAGTATGCAAGAGAAATTAATAAAGAAGAGGCGGGGAAAATTGGGATTCCTGAGTCTGCAGCTATTACGTGTGTAAAGCCTTCTGGAACAGTGTCTCAATTGGTCGGGGTATCTTCAGGAATGCATCCGTGGCATTCACAATATTATATTCGTACAGTTCGTGGCTCAAAGGGAGATCCTATCTCAACATTTTTAAAGGAAGTTGGTATTCCAGTAGAAGATGATGTAATGAAGCCAAACGACACATATGTATTTTCATTTCCAGTAAAAGCACCAGAAGGTGCAATTACAAGATCTGATTTAACAGCACTTGATCACCTAAACACTTGGTTGGTTTATCAACGTGCATGGTGTGAGCATAAACCATCTATTACAGTTTCTGTAAAAGAAGAAGAATGGATGGAGGTAGGTGCATGGGTGTACAAGCATTTTGATGAGGTATCTGGAATTTCATTTCTTCCTCATTCAGACCATACCTACAAGCAGGCCCCATATCAAGAAGTTGACAAGGCAGAGTATGACGCATTAGTTGCAAAAATGCCTAAAGACATTCGCTGGGAAGATTTATCATTTTATGAGACAGAAGATGGAACATCTACGAACGCCACCCTTGCCTGTAGCTCAGACGGCAATTGTGAGCTTGTAGACATTTCCGCCTAAAAGTAGTACAATATAATTGGGGTAAAACCCAAAATTCCTGGGCACAATGCCCAGAAATAGGAGGATCTAATGCCAAAGCAAGATCTAAACAATGATGGAAAGGTAACAATGCAAGAGAAAATTCTAGCAGCGTTAGCAAGCTATGGTCGCCACTTCCTTGGCGCAGCCATTGCTCTTTACATGACTGGAAATACTGACCCAGGAGATTTAATTAAGGGTGGTATTGCAGCATGTCTGCCAGTTATATTGAAGGCACTCAACCCTAACGAAACCAGTTTCGGGTTTACCAAGAAGTAATTCTAACAATCAATTAGGAACGCTCCTATGCTAAAATTGGCATAGGAGTTTTCCTATTAGGAGAGTTTAGAAAATGGCAGGACAAAAAAACTGGGAAGTAGATCAAAACACTACATTCTCTTTTATCGTAGAATATAAAGATCCAAACGATCTTCCGATTTCGCTTGTCGGTGCAACCGCAAAATTACAGGTTCGTGATACCAAAGGTGGTAGCAAGCTAGCATTTACTCTTACATCACCAAGTACTGGCGGGATTACAATAGACCCAACACTTGGCAAGATAACTATTAAGATGACCCCTACTCAAACTAACAAATTATTCTATCCAAAATCTTCTTATGATTTAATGTTGGTAGATTCTAATGGCAATAAAGTAAAATTGCTAGAGGGATTTCTAACGTTAAATAGATCGGTCACAATCTAATGCCAATAATTAATAATGACACTATTCCAAAGGTAATAGTAACCGAAGTAATAAATGATGTTATAGTTGCAAGTCCTGGGCCACAAGGTCCTAGAGGAAAAACAATCCTGAATGGCAATGGGGTTCCAGCAGAAAATCTAGGCCTAGAGGGAGACTTTTATTATGATAAGTCTACAACAAGATTTTATGGCCCAAAACCAACCGACCTTACTTGGGTTGGAGCAACCAACTATCTTCTCAACACTGAGGTTGCCTTTACGTATACCTGGGAAATGGCATTTTTTAACGGTCAGACTGGCCCAGTATATTCAGTCCCAATCAACCATAAATTAGAATTTTATCCAAATGTGACGGTAAAAACCAGTGGCGGCGACATATTAGAAACTGGTATAGAGTATAATAATGTTAACACTTTAACACTGACAATGGCTCAACCATTCTCAGGGACAGCGTACCTGTCTTAGAGGAGCAAAGTAAATGGCAAGACTATTTGTAACTAGTATTAACCTCAACAAGAATGAGCTTATTAATGCTAGAATTCAAAACGTATCATCTGCACCGTCACTTCCAGTAACTGGTCAGATATACTACAACAACGCAGACAATGTAATGTACTATTACAATGGTCTACCTGCACCAGACGGACCATGGGTTCCAATGACCGCTTCTACAGAAGCAATCCAAGATATTATTGGACTTTCTGTAAATGGTGGAACTGGTTTAACTGCAACATATGTTGATTCAACAGGAATCACGACACTTGATCTTGATAACACTGCCGTAACAGCAGGATCTTATGGCTCTGCCACAAAGATTCCTACATTTACAGTAGATGCACAAGGTCGTTTAACTGCAGCAGGAGAAGCCGATGTAGCAACAACATTAACAATTAATGGAGATACTGGCACAACTGGTATTTCTCTTCTAACAGAATCTCTACAAGTTTCTGGCGGAGAAGGCATTGATGTTACTGTAACAGATAATACAATTACAATTGCTGGCGAAGACGCAAGCACAACAAATAAGGGTGTAGCATCATTTGCAGATGCAGACTTCACTGTAGCAAGTGGAGCAGTATCTATAAAGAATGTAAACCTTGGAGCTCAAACCACAGGAAGTTACGTAGCTGGAATCACTGGCACTGCCAATGAAGTTACTGTTTCTGGTTCAGGTTCAGAAAATGCTAGCGTTACAATTGGCCTTCCAGACGATGTAACCATCACAAACAACTTAACAGTTGGCGGTAACTTAAATGTTACTGGAACAATCAACTCAGTAAACACAACACAGGTAAATATAGTTGATAACAAGATCAACCTTAATACCGACTTTACAGGAACTCCAACAGTAGATGCTGGTATCCGTGTAGAGCGTGGTGCTTCACCAGACGTTGAGATTTTGTGGAATGAGACAGAAGATAAGTGGACACTTACAAACAATGGTACAAACTACCATGAGATTACACGTAAGTTCAAGAAGGATATCCTTCTAACAGATGCAACAAACGGTCCAGCAAATACAGCGTTTTTATTTACGCATAACCTTGGAACAAAAGATGTAACTGTACAAATTTATCAAACTGGCACTCCATATGCTCAAGTCGAAGCCGATGTCGAACACACATCAGACAATACCACAACAATCAAATTTGCTGCGGCACCTTCAGACGGAGAATATAGACTAGTAATTGTAGGTTAAAATGTCGAGACAATTTAAGGTCCCAGTTAACCTAGTACAACTTACAACAGATCCCTCAACAGCCCTTGCTGGCGATATCTACTTTAATTCAGTAAGCTCTAAAATAAAATTTTATAGTGGAACTGAATGGCTAGAGGTAGGCGCAGGCGCAGGCGGCGGAACAACTAATCATACACACGACTATAATGGAAACGTAATAGTTGGTGCAGGTGGTTCAATAGTAACCACAGCAACATTTGCTCCAGGTGTGCCAAATAATTTAAATGGTCAAAATGGTGACGTATATCTTGATATAACAAATTTAGATGTTTACGTAAAAGCTTCTGGAGTATGGGGAACACCAACAGAAGTAAATGTTTATACAAAATCAGAAGTAGACACCTTGCTTGCAGGAAAATCTGCAACTGGACATACTCATACCCTTTCTAATATAACAGATATAACAGCATCCGCTGCAGAACTTAATGTTTTAGATGGAATTACTGCTACAACAGCAGAACTTAATATTCTAGATGGCATAACTGCCACAACAGCTGAAATTAATTATATTGATGGAGTAACGTCTCCAATACAGTCACAATTAAATTCAAAGGTATCTTCAACAGATCCTTATTTTTCCATAGCCAATTTTTCAGCAATTACTTCGCCATCATATGGATATTTAATACCTGGAGTTAGTGGATTAGGAAGTCTTGTTATTACACAGGTTCCAGGAATATCTGCCACCCCAAGTAATTATTATGTAGGAAAATATATTGTAATAAATATACCAGCAGCTAATTCTCCAACTTTTCCATATTTTGGAATTAATGGATCTTATATAATTTCTTCTCATTTCACTAGCGGATCTGATCAAGAAACATTTTATTTAAATGGATTTAACGTTGCATATAATAGCCAAATTGGACCACTTGGATATAGCGGACCAGGAAGCGTATCAATAGGACAATATAATCAAATAGGAATTACTGCAGTTGAGCTTTCATATTTAGATGGATTAGCATCTAATATACAAGATCAATTAGATAGTGTTGGAAATAGTCTTGGAGACTATATTCCGCTTGCGGCTTTAGGAGTAGCTTCTGGAGTTGCAGAAACTGACGCTAATGGAAACATATTAGTACCAACCTCACCTGCGGGTGCAGGAATTAAATTTGCAGATAATACAATTCAAACAACAGCAATAAACACCTCGTCTTTTGCGACCTCAAGTCAGCTATCAGATGTTGAAGTTCTAGCGCTGGCAGGACTATAAGGAGAAATAAATGACACTTAACTATACAAATCTAGAGTCAGTAATAAAATCAAAAATAGAAGGACTAACTGCAACAGTAACTGCTGCATCCGCCAACGGAACTACAGTAACTTATACAGCAGGAAATAGATTCTCTGCTGGTCAAGTAGTAAGCATTACTGGACTATCAACAGCGGCTTTTAATCTGTCAAACGTTACTATTGCCTCAGCTACAACTACACAGTTTACTGTTACAAATGCAGCAACTGGAACTGCAGTAACTGGCGCAACAGGTGTTGCAGTAGTAAATGTAGACACAAAAGAACTTCTTCTTCAGATGAAGGCTCTTGAGACAGCAACAACCAACCTAGGGCTTGGAAGAGTAGTTTCAGAAGGAAACTATCAATTCAATCAAATCAGTGCTCTTGCATCACAAACGCTTATAGATATTCAAAATGCTTCAAGCGGTATTTTAGCAAACGCAGCACTTACTGGAATTCCAACTGCGCCGACAGCGCCAGCTGGGACAAATACAACACAAATAGCAACGACTGCCTATGTAACAAATTCTGTTACAACAGCAGTTAATAATGTTATTGATTTAGCACCAGGAGCATTAAACACACTTAATGAACTTGCTGCAGCTTTAAACGATGATGCGAACTTTGCATCAAATCTATCAACAACTCTGGCTACAAAAGCATCGCTTGCTGGGTCAGAAACTTTAACAAATAAAACAATTTCTGGAGCATCAAACACTCTCACAAATATACCAAACAGTGCTCTTACTAATAGCTCAATCAGCATTAACGGAGCATCGGTCTCATTGGGTGGAACCCTGACAATTGCAGGTACTATTCCTTCTCAGACAGGAAATGCCGATAAGTTCCTCTTTACTGACGGAACCACATCATCTTGGCAGACCCAGTCTAACGGAATAATTGCCTCAAATGGAACTACTCAAATCAAAAGACCAGTATTAAACTTCATCGGGGCAACAGTCTCAGATGACTTGACCAATAATAGGACTAATGTTACTATTGATTCTGGAAACATCTCTGGATTCGGTTTGTTGAGATACATGCAAGATATCACAGGAATTAATTTCGTAGGAGGAACAATATAAAATGCCAAGTTACGACAGTCTATCGACACAAATAACCGCAGTAAAAAATGAAATCGACTCAAGCTTAGCAGCATCTAACTATAGTGCACAAGACTTAGTTTTTATTGCAAAAGCATTGGAAACATTGGGAGCCATGTTGGGTGTCAACGATATCGTTGCCGCAACAGCAGCTAATGTGACCACAATTAATTCAACTGGAACAACAAACGTTAATCTAGTAAATACAGCAAGGACAGCCGCAGTTTCTGACATTGAAAGCAGAATTGCGTTTAATCCGATGCTACTAATAGGAGTATAAGAAAATGGCAACAACATATAAAGTTTTAGGGCAAACAGCCCCATCAGTGGCAACTAATACAGATCTGTATCAAGTGCCTGGAAATACACAAGCAATTGTTTCAACAATTTCAGTTTCAAATACAACAGCAGCACAAGCAACATATAGAATTGCAATTAGGCCTGCAGCAGAGTCATTAGCTACAAAGCACTATATTGTATATGACTCAGCTCTAGCAGCTAACGATTCTATTGCAATTACGATAGGAGCAACACTAAGAAATGCAACAGCATCACTAGCAACAGGTGACGTTGTAACAGTTTATTCAAATACTGGTGGAGTTTCAGTAACATTGTTTGGAACGGAGATTAACTAAAAATGGCGATTACTAGATTATCTTCAACAACCTCTGCAACAGGCTTAACAACAGCAGTTCCAGCGGGCTTGGGATATATTACAGAAACATCTTTTGCAGGTGGCGGAATTAGCGCAACTGGAACAGCTACTGCAAACTACGCAGGACGTAATGCAACATGCATTGCTTATGGAAATGATATCTGGGTTATGTTTGGTACAAAGGGTGCCCATGCCTGGTCACATAACGGAACCGAATGGTTTTCTGGAAAAGGCCCTCTACCAATTAATCAATCTAGATACTTTATGGATTATGTAACAGATGCAGTTTATGCAGGTGGACAATGGGTGGCAGTAACAAGATTAGGCCGTATTTTTACTGGAACTAATCAGCACACATGGACAGAGAGAACATCACCATTTGGTGGAACATATATTAACAAAGTTCGTCATGGAAATGGATATTATGTAGCTGTTGCAAATAACGGAAAGTTTGCATATTCTACAGATGGTATTACATGGACACTTTCCAATAACGCAGCATTTTCATCAATTCATGATATTTATGCTCTTACATATGCAGCAGGATCAGCTAATAGATGGGTTATGGCTGGAACAAACGGTAGATATGCTTATTCAAACAGTAATACCCCTCTATCCTGGACTGCAAACACTACAGGTTTTGGCACACACACAACACTTGATAGCAACTCAACAGTTTATGACTTAGGATTTAACGGAACATATATTCTATCTGTTGGTGGAAATGGAAGATTTTCTACCTCTACAGATGGAGTTTTTTGGGACGCTAAAGTTCAAGTTTCTGGAGCACCAGAACTACATAGAGTAGTTTGGGCAGCGTCTACAGCACAATGGGTTGTAGCAACCGCTGGTTCAACATCTACATATTGGTCAGCAACAGGAAATACATTTAACGCAACTTCAAATACCTATGCAACAAACTACTTTGGCCCAAATGGTTCTGATATGAATAACTCTCAAAACCAAACTATTCCACTGGGAACAGACGGTCAGACAAAGGTTGCATTAATGACCTATACAGGTGGAGATCAAATTCTTCAATTTACAACATCAACATCGTTTACAAACCTTAACTCAAGAATTGTAAACTTTGGTAAGATTAGACAAGATGATGCATCTAACCCAGATTCATGGCAGATGACAGCACTTCCTGTAGGATATGGAAATCTTGAGATGATTGCAAAGGGTACAAATAAGCTCCTAGCATTCCTTTCACAGAAAAGACTATTCGGTGGATTCCACATGTTTGAGTCTCTTGACAATGGAAAGACATGGTTTTCAGCTAAGATAAACGTAGACCCAACAGGAACAGGAGCAAACCTTGGAATCGGTTCTGGACCATCAACTGGTACTGGAACAAAGATGCAAATTGCATTCCTTAAAATTATTAATGGAGTATGGTTCATGGGAGCCTCTAATGGAACTGTTTATACATCACTTGATGGAGAAACATGGCTATCAGAGTTTAACGTAGGATCTCATATTCCAATTACAGTAGAGTATGGAAATGATATCTATGTCTGTATTTCAACAGATAATAGAAACTTTTATAGAACATCTGGAAAGCCAAACAAAGCTGCTGGACAGACAACAACTTGGACTCAGATATCTTGGAATAGCAATGGTGTTCCAGGAGCATCTAACCCTAACTCTCTAGATTACTCACCTAAGTTTATTAAGTGGGTAGGAGAAAAGTGGGTTGGCGGATGGACAAGAACACAGGGTCTATACCACTCATCAGATAATGGAATTTACTGGAGATCAATTGATGGTAACCCAACAGACTATATGTCAATGATTGGTGATAGAGGTACAGTTTGGGGTAACTCAACATATACCTTTACATCAACATCTACTCAAATGGGAGATGACTTCATATTTGACTACAACAATGGTGTAGCAATTGCATCTGCAGCAAATGGTACAAATTCATCTAACTCAGTAATTAACCTTACAATATCAAACAACCTTCAATCATGGTCACACCACTATGGAATGAACGGTAGAGTTTATAATAAGACCGATTCTGGTTATCTATGGAACTCTGTTGAAGCGCAGACAAGCACCAACGATCAATTCCCACAAATGGGTCGTTCAGAAGGAGCAAACTTTGGTACAATTCCTGGTGAAAGAGTGCATGCATTTAACAATGCACATGTACCAGTTGTTCAGGTATTCGGAGATATTCCAATGGCATTCATTGGTAGAACCGCAAGACGTGGAGATAGCTCACAAGGTGTAGACGGTTCTGGCTATGGTGGAGGATCACACGGATATGTACAGTGGAGAAACGGTATGAACTTGCCAACAGCAAGAGGATACTTTACTAGACAAACACTTAGAGCATATCCAATCTCTAAATTTGTACAAGCAGGAAACGTATTCCTTTCAATCGGATACTGTGACCAAGATCAGGGTACACAACCTTATACATCTAATGGAGGATACTTCGGTATATACGAAGTTCCAGCAGTAGATCTAGCGAAACTATAAAGGAGATAAAATGACAGAAGATACAGAAGTACTAGATACTCCAGATACTTGGAGCGCTCCATCAAGCGACCCAATTGAAGAAGTACCAGTAACAATTTCTTTTAATGAATACACTCAAGAGATCTCCGAAGATCTTATTGTTACTACATATGGTGACGGTAGAGTTGTAGATCAATCTGGACCGTTTGATACTAGAGAAAATGCAGAGGCGTTTGGAACATCGTTCGTAAATGCGCTATCTGATGGATCTATCAAGCCAAACCCAGCATCACTAAAAGGATAATAAAAATTAAATAATGGAGCGGGCCCTAGAGAAATCTAGGGCCTGTTTCTTAATGGTAAGGCTGGTATAATATTGATATATGGCTACTAATTTTCCAACATCATTAGACTCATTAACTAATCCCGCAACAACGGACCAGTTAAATAGCCCTTCACATGCTGCACAGCATGCAGACGCAAACGACGCTATCGAACAGCTACAGGCTAAGGTAGGAGTTAATAGCTCAGCGGTAACCACTTCACATGACTATAAGATTGCCCAATTAGAGGCGGCAATAACTGCTGGAGTTTCTGGCACTAAATTAATTTATCAAGATGTAAGAAACCAAAGCGGGGTTTCTTTAACAAAAGGCACACCAGTAAGAGTAACTGGATCAGATGGGGCTTCAGGAAAACTTTTAGTAGGTGCCGCATCAAATGCTAATGAAGCAGGATCATCAAAAACTTTTGGACTAGTAAGTTCAACAATTAATAATAACTCAAATGGCCAGGTTGTAACTAACGGTCTTTTGGAAGGCGTAGATACAACTGGGGCAGTAGACGGAGACCCAGTATGGCTTGGCGTAAATGGCGCTAAAATATTTGGATTAGCTAATAAGCCAGTAGCACCAGCGCATCTAGTATATCTTGGAGTTGTAGTAAGAGGCGGACAACAGAATACAGGCTCAATATTTGTATCAATTCAAAACGGGTTTGAAGTAGAAGAACTACATAATGTACTTATATCAAACCTAGCAGATAAGAATGCTTTAGTATATGATTCAACCACACAGCTTTGGAAGAACTACGATTTATCACAGGACTTTGTATCATCATCAGATGTTCAAAATAGCCTTGGAGATTATATACCACTAAATACATTAGGACAGCCATCTGGTCCAGCCGAATTAAATCCAGACGGAAATCTATTAATCCCAGAAGATAAGATTATATTTGAAGGCGCTACAGCAGATGCCCATGAATTAACTTTGCAATCTCCAGATGTAACATCAGATACAACAGTAACACTTCCAAATACTAGTGGAACCCTTGCCCTTACAACACAACTTTTTAGCGGATCATATAATGATTTAACAAATAAACCAACCATCCCAAGTTTGACAGGATATGCTACAGAGAACTATGTGTCAACAGCTATATCTAATCTAGTTGATACAGCTCCAACAACATTAGATACTTTAAATGAATTAGCGGCGGCTCTGGGAGATGACCCAAATTATGCAACAACTATAACAACAGATTT
>JACCDP010792845.1_pt1 | contig 16928 bp, 18 predicted proteins | sample 7445841 | NCBI WGS metagenome assembly JACCDP01 (sample SAMN15323441, study PRJNA562643) | freshwater metagenome | isolation source: river surface water | place: USA:Blue River Watershed | collected 2017-08-17 | reverse complement strand
GCAAAGAAATCAAGACCCAATTCGCCCGCTTACCTAAGCGTTTGCTGATAGCGATAATTATTATTTTTGCTCAAAGTGCAGTTATTTGGGGCTTGACATTTTGGTCAATATTTGCTCTTTTTTCTGGCGATTCTTCGAATCTTTTCAGCTCCATATTTCTCACAGGAATTTTGGCTGGGTTTGCGCTTTGGTCGATCAACATTGCAATTGGACTAATTAGGCTAAAGAAGTGGGCTCACACTCCGGCACTGATTCTTCAGCTGATTGCAGCTGCTATTGCTACCGCCAGCTTCAGTGGTGAATTTGCTCAGCCCGTGATTGGAGCGCCTCTAATCCTGATCTCGGGCGTATGTTTTGTTTGCTTATTTGGCGGCGGGGTGAGAGACCTACTTCATCAATCTACTGAGAAATAATTCTCAGAAGATTTGGAATGTGGCCAGTTGCCCGCACGTTGTACATAGCCTCTTTCACCCTGCCACCTGCTTCAACGACAATGGTGGACCGCAAAACCCCTCTGTAGAGACGACCAAAAATGCTCTTCTCCCCAAAAGCGCCATAGGCCTTGTGGGCAGTAAAGGAAGCATCAGAGAGCAGGGTGAAAGTTAGTTCGTGGGAATCTTCAAAGGCCTTCAGTCGCTTAACAGTGTCTGGAGAAACACCGACGATTTGGTATCCATATTTCTCGAACTGAGGCAAATGATCCTGAAAGTCCGCGGCTTCTTTGGTGCAACCCGGCGTACCGGCGGAGGGGAAGAAGTAAAGAATTGTGTTCTTAGCAAAGAGCTCGGAGTTGGTTATGAGCTTGCCATCCTGATTCTCGAGAGACAGAATTGGAGCGCTGTCACCAGCTGCTAACTTTCTAATTTGCTCGGCCATCCAACCCTCACTTTTGCCCTCAACAGACTATTAGGGCTAGGTAAATAGGCGGTTGAATTTCGCCAAAAGCGAGCCGGACTCAGGCGTCTTTCCAGCACTTAGCGGGTGCTAAGCTAACTGGCTGTTGCGCCTCTAGCTCAATTGGCAGAGCAGCTGACTCTTAATCAGCGGGTTCCGGGTTCGAGTCCCGGGGGGCGTACTTCTTCATATGTGGCCTCGAGATATTTCGGGCAAACTGGTTTTGGAAGAGGTCTAGTTTGAACAGCAACCACATTGGTCTCGAGCCCAAGAAAATCGATGCTTATGTCGAGGCTATAGAGGCGTCTGGGGGTGTGGTTTCGAATCTGTCAGAGAACATCGAGGCTCTTGTCTGGACAGACTACGGAAGACCCGATCTACTGGAAGAAGCCATTGCCAGCAATCCGCAGTTGAAATGGGTTCAGCTGCCATTTGCTGGAGTAGATGCCTTCAGTCGGATAATTAGTGCTAATCCTGGGCTAACTTTCACGAGCGCAAAGCGGTCTTATTCAGAACCAGTTGCAGAGCATGCACTAATGCTTTGCATGGCTCTTGGCAGAGCCATCCCAGAGCGAGTTAGGGCCAAGGAGTGGGGAAAGAAGTTTGCACAAACTCTTTTCGATGAGGACCTATTGATTGTGGGGGGAGGCGGCATTGCGCAGAAACTCGTGGAGCTGCTCGAGCCCTATCGCACAAAGGTAAAGGTGCTTAGAAAGCGACCAGGTGAACCATTCACTAACACTCAGTTCTCGTCTGTTTCAGGATTTGATGCCCTTGATGAAGAGCTAAAGAGAGCCAAGTTTGTAATCATCGCCTGCGCACTTACCGATGAAACTCGTTTTCTGTTTGATGCCAAGAGGTTCAAGCTGATGCGGCCTGATGCATATCTGGTCAATGTGGCCAGAGGTGAGGTGGTCAATCAGCAGGATCTCGTTTCAGCCCTCCGTGCGGGTGAGATTGCTGGTGCCGCAACCGACGTGACCTATCCCGAGCCACTCCCTGCTGGCCATGAAATGTGGTCGGTTGAAAACCTAATCATTACGCCTCACACTGCAGACACCCCTGAAATTGTCAAAGGGCTATTCGCACTAAGACTCCGAGAAAACGTGAGCGCATGGATTTCGGGGCGGCAACTGGTGGGGATAGTCGATCCTAAATTGGGGTACTGATTGGACCTGCAGAACTGGCTTTTGTATACAGCTGCCGCTGTTGGCCTCTCCCTTACTCCTGGTCCAAACGGCCTACTCGCGCTCACGCACGGTGCGCTCTACGGCGCTCGCCGAACGGTTTTCACAATTCTTGGCGGCTCGGTTGGCTTTGCAACCGTTATCGCTTTATCAATGTTCGGCATTGGAGCACTGCTTGCTGCCAATGTCGGACTGCTCGTTCTTCTCAAGTGGCTGGGCGGCGCCTATTTGGTTTGGCTCGGGATACAGGTTTGGAGATCACCTGCTCTTGCTCAATCTAGAACTCAAGCGAAACTAACTTCGGGTAGAAGCTTGTTTCAGGCAGGCCTTTTCTCGGCAATCAGCAATCCCAAAGGCATACTCTTCTTTGTCGCTTTCCTGCCGCAATTCATCGATCCTGAGCTGTCGCTTGTTGTTCAGTTTTTGATTATGGCCGCAACTTTTGTCGTCATTGAGTTTTTCTATGAGCTGATTGTGGCTTCCCTGGCCGATCGAATTCAGCCCTGGCTCAAAAAGGTTGGAAAAACCTTCAACAGGGTATTCGGATCGGTTTTCATTGGAATTGGGATACTGCTGCCGCTGCGCGGTTAGATACCCATTTCTTCGCGCAAAAACCCGATGTGTCCTTTGGCTTTGACGTTATAGAAAGCGTGCTCAATCTTCCCTGTCTTGCCTACCACGAATGTTGAGCGGATGGTCCCCATGTAGGTTTTGCCATACATGCTCTTCTCCCCGTAAGCGCCATACTTCTGCTGAATCTTGTTGTCTGGGTCGCTCAGAAGCTCAAAATTGAGCTTTTCCTTGTCCTTGAACTTCTTCAGTTTTGATGGCTCATCCGGGGAAATTCCTAGGACAGTAAAACCTGCTGATTTCAGGGAATTGATGTTGTCTCGAAAATCGCAGGCTTGGGTAGTGCAGCCAGGGGTGGAGGCTGCTGGGTAGAAGTAAACAATTACCTTCTTGCCCTTGTAGTCAGATAGGGAAACAGGCTTCTCATCCTGGTTCTTGAGCTTGAATGCTGGTGCTGCAGATCCGATTTTTAGTGCCATGCACTTAGAAATCTATTTTTGCTCGTCCTTATTCCTGGTTTCTTCAGGTGTCTTGCGAATCAGGACATAGACAAAATAGATGAAGGCAGCCACCATGGCCGGCCAAACGATGAAGTCGATTCCGGTGCCTGAGGGGACCCGATTGAGGTCAATCTGACCATCCTTGAGGGCGAGTAAAAAGTTGTTCGCTAGCATCTGTCAAGGCTATCTAGTAATCGAGGCAAGATGTTAGCAATACCTGCGGGATTTCTAACTGGCCTTTCGCTAATCGTGGCCATAGGCGCTCAGAATGCGTTTGTTCTAAGGCAGGGACTGCGTCGCCAACATGTTCTGGCTGTGGTTTTGATCTGTGCCTTCTCTGATGCACTGCTGATTGTTTTGGGGATTGCTGGTTTAGGAGCAGCAATCAACTCAGCTCCACTTTTGCTGGAGGTTTTTCGGTACGGAGGAGCTGCATATCTTCTCTGGTTCGCGATTGGCGCCATCCGCAGAGCCATCAGACCTAATGCCTTGGTTGAGTCAGACAAGCAAATAGATTCAATAGGCCAAACAATAGTCACTGCACTAGCACTTACTTATCTAAATCCTCACGTCTATATCGATACCGTGTTGCTTCTTGGCTCAATTGCAAATCAATTTGAGGATCGATGGCTGTTTGGTCTTGGCGCAGCCACCGCTTCGTTCGTATGGTTCTTTTCTTTGGGTTTTGGAGCATCATGGCTTGGAAAATATGTAAAGAGGCCTATTTTTTGGCGAATTCTAGATATTTTTATTGCAATCGTGATGATCACAATTGCCGCAATGCTGCTCAGCTTCCAGTTCAACTGATGTTTACTGCTAGATAATCTTTGGGTGGCTGAAAGTCAGGATTCGTTCTCAAACTTCGCCGGTCGAACCTCCTCGAAGTGGAGAAGGTTTGACCCGCCTATTCTCCCAATGCATGTGGCCGAAATGGATTTTGAGGTTGCAAAGGAGATTCGAAATCACATAGTCCAAATGACCGAGAATTCAGATCTTGGATATTTGGGACCTATTCCGGAGCTAGCCCCAGCCTTTTCTTCCTACGCCAAATCTCGATGGAATTGGGAGATTGACCAGAGCTCCCTTCGAATGGCAACAGATGTTGGTGTGGCGGCAGTTGAGCTTCTGCGTCTGACAACCAAACCTGGAGATAGGGTCCTAATTTGTTCGCCTGTTTACAGCTCGTTCTTTTTGTGGCTCAAAGAAACAAAGGTTGTGCCGCACGATGTCCCACTAAAACTTATCGGTCAAAGGTGGCAGCTCGACTTAGAGGGGATTGAAAAAGCATTTCAGTCAGGCGTGAAGGTATTCCTGATGTGCTCGCCTCAAAATCCAGTTGGCACCGTGCATACCAAAGAGGAGCTGAAGACCGTAGCGCTCCTTGCCGAGAAGTACGGCGCATTCGTAATCTCGGATGAAATACATGCACCACTTTCCTGGACTGAATTCACTCCGTTTCTTTCCCTTGGTGCTGCCGCAGAGAATCACGGCGTGACGATTACTTCGACCTCTAAGGCATGGAACACTGCTGGACTTAAGTCAGCCATGGTCATTTCGCAATCAGAAAAAATTAAGACGATGCTCAATGAATTTCCTGAGTCAATGCATTGGAGAGCCTCTATTCTTGGCGCTTTCTCGATGGTTATCGCCTATCAACAGTGCTCTTACTGGATCGATGAAACCGTTGAAAGAATTAAGCAAAATTTAACTTTTCTGCGTTTCGAATTAGGAAAACAGTTACCCAGAGCTAAGTTTTTTGACATGTCTGCTACTTATCTAGCTTGGCTGGACCTAAGTGCATATGGTGTTGAGAATGTTCAATCCCGTTTGCTCAGCGATGCAAAGGTCGCCCTAGTTAGTGGTTCTGACCATTCACCAGATGGCAAGTATTCAGATTTCGTTCGATTTAACTTCGCAACCAGCCAGCCTCGAATCGCAGAAGCGGTCCGAAGAATGGCGAGCGTTTTGGAGGTGTAGGTGGCTCTTCAGCTTTCGCATCGCTCTAATCACCTAGAGGCCATTGATTTGGCAAATGAGCTGTTTGTTCAGCATCGCCTGATCAATTACTCATTTGGATTCGACAGGGCAATCAATCGCGCCGGGCAGTGTGACTTTCGAGCAAGACGTATTACGATAAGTCGCCACTTGGTTGAAAATTGCAGCCTTCGGGAAGTCGAGCAAATCATCCTTCACGAAATAGCCCACGCCCTAGTTGGAAAAGAAGCTGGCCACGGTCCCATATGGCGAGCCAAGGCTCGGGAAATCGGCTATAAATTTCAGCCCACAAGCTGGCACCTCATGGCGGGTTCAACCGCGAGATATGTTGGCTTCTGCCCAGCCGGTCACCAGCATTTCAGAATGAGAAAACCGAACGCGATCTTGAGCTGTAGACACTGCGCTAACGGCTTTAGCGATGAACATGTCATCGAGTGGGAATCACACCGGGCCGATTAATAGCGAAGAAACAATCGCTCCCGCCACAAAGTTCAGCATCAAGAACAGTTTCCAACCTCTGTTAGCCCTTTCACAGTTCTCGTCAGCTATGTCGAGCTCTCTGCCCACCACGAATAGGTAGGGGATGGCTGCAAGCGAAGCAAAAGCAAATCGATCTGGAAGAAGCAGTAGCAGTACTCCCGCAAAAGTGTAGGCAGTCATTGCGATTCTGACTGTGACTCTTGCTCCTAGCGCTGTGGCAATCGATGCGATTCCAGCCTCTTTATCCGCTCGAATGTCTTGGATTGCTCCAAAGGCGTGAGAGGCAGCTCCCCAGAGGAAAAATGCAATCAGGGCGATTAGCAAGCTGCTATCAAATTTCCCAAGTGTTGCCAGGGCAAAGATCGCAGGCCCCACGAAGTGTAGTGAGCTAGTGGTGGAGTCTAGAAAAGGTATTTCCTTGTATCGAAAGCCCTTCGCTGAATAAGCGACAACAAAGAAGATGGTTAGCCAAAACACTCCCAGAGCCAGCAAGTTGCCCACTACTTGCCAGCTGATGAAAATCAAGAAAGGCAGATTGATAACACTCACAAAGATCAGCATGGGTCGGTGGAGTTCTGGAGTTAGAAGAGCACCCTCTAGCCCACCCTTTCGGGGATTTCTAAGGTCGCTTTCATAATCAAAAATGTCATTGATTCCGTACATAAGAAAGTTGTATGGAATCAGAAAGAACAGGGACGTGACCAGGAAGAAAGCGTTGACTTCGCCGCCAAGGAAAAAGTAGCTGGCGGCAAAGGGAAAGGCCGTGTTTATCCACGAAAGCGGCCTTGATGAGAGCAGCAGTCTGCGGGCAAGCTTCACAGCTTGCTCCGGAACAGATTGAACAAACTTGGAACTAGTACCAGAGCCACAAGTGTGTAGGCGAAGTCCTCAATTGGTGCCAGAAACAGTCTTATTCCTACGGTTTTTGAGTAGTCATAGTCAACAATTCCCGAGCCAATAATCAGATTGTCAAATACCAGTGTCATAAGCAGCATGAAAATTGCAGCTGGAATAAGGACTTTCCAGTTAATCCATCGCTTCATCACAAGGGCGTACAGGGCAAAGATTGCTAGAACAATCACCGTGAGCATTGGATAGGTCATTTCCTACTCCTGATCGCGAAGAACTGATACGCCAGAAGCGTGTTGTAGGAAAGAAGGATTAGGAAGAAAAGCTCTTCCAAAGGCAATTCCGGACCAAGCAGAAGACCCGATAGGTGTGGAGAGTTGCCCCGAAAAAAAATCCCGAGGGAAATACCAACGACATCCCACACGAGAAAGACGGCGACCGCAATAGCAATTGACGCCAGCGTCGCACGAGAATTGTTGAACAGTGCGAGTTTGTGTTTGCGGTCAATGCCGATAAGTCCCAGTATGGAAATAATCAGCAGTGCTAGGTAAAGAAAACTTGTCTCCGACTGCATTATCTGAGCCCAGCCCAATCTTCCCTGGCGCTCAGCTCACCTGCAATCGGTCCCGAAGACTTATCGTTTGTCAGGTGTTTATAAACCAGCTCTGCACCAATTAGGCACATCGGAAGTCCGATTCCAGGCAGTGTGTTGTGACCGGCATAGAACAAATTGGCAACTTTCTTAGACCTGTTCTTTGGACGGAAGAATGCACTTTGCATCAAGGTGTGAGCCATTCCAAGTGCGGTGCCATTCCATGCATTGAATTCATGAACAAAATCCATCGGCCCAACGGTTCGTCGAAGAACAATGCGCTCCGCGAGATCGGGTATGTTGCACCACTTTGAGATTTGATCAATCACTTGGTCAGCAGCCTTTTCAAGCTTTTCATCACCAGCACCATTGATTCCACCTCGGCCAATTGAGGGGTCGGCTGCAGTTGGGACAAGCACAAATATGTTTTCGAACCCCTCGGGTGCGACGCTGCTGTCCGTCTTGGATGGCATGCATATGTAAAGGGATGCCGGGGAGGGCACTTTGCGCTTTCCATCAGCCTTGTGAAAAACCTCAGCGAAATTTGACTTCCAATCTTTGGTATACAAAAGCGTGTGGTGCTCAAGCTCAGAAATCTTGCCCTTCACACCCAAATACATCAGCAGCGCGGATGGTCCTGGGACCTTTTTCTCCCACCAGCTCGCCGGGTAGGTCTGGTGCTGAGTGTCCAAAAGCTTTGTCTCAACGTGCTGCAGATCTGCCGTTGCAACCACCAGGTCTGCTTCTACGACTCCACTTGAAAGTTCCACGCCTCTCGCTTTGCCATCTTCAACAAGTATTTTTTGGACAGGGGAGGAGGTGTGAATCTTGACGCCATTCTCCTTGGCCAGTCGAGCAATGGCCTGAATCACTGTGTGAAAACCACCCTGAGGATAGAAAACTCCCTGGTTCATATCAACGTGGGTCATCAGGTGATACATGCTTGGAGTGTCGTAGGGGGATGCCCCAAGAAATACAGCTGGAAAGTTCAACATCTTCTTCAGTCGCTCGTCTTTGACGTACTGACCCGAGAAGTTGTATAGAGATGTTGTGAGCAGTCGAAGAAATCTTCCAAGTCGCTTAAGTACGTCTGGGTGGAGAAAGCTCCTCAGGTCCCTGAAGTTTGTATATAAGAAGTGCTTTATAGATAGCTCATAAGCCTCCTGCGCGCTTTGCAGGTAACGATCCAGATTCCTTCCAGCACCCGGTTCAATCTCATCGAACATTTTTCTGATGCCAGGAAGGTCCATCGGCATCGGAATCTTGTCGTCGAGCCCCTCGTTGCGAGTCTGATATGCGGGATTAAGCCTGACCAGGTTGAGCTGATCCTTAGCGGTGGTGCCCATTAGTTTAAAAAACTGCTCGAAGGCATCAGGCATCAGATACCAGCTAGGCCCCATATCAAATCGAAAGCCTTCTTTTTCCCAAAGGTATGCTCTGCCGCCAAGCGAATCTCTTGATTCATAAAGATCGACCTGCATGCCTGACTTACCTAAAAGCGCAGCCGATGCCAGTCCAGCAATTCCGCCGCCAATTACAATCGCCCTCTTGGTCAAGCCCTTGCTCCAATCATCGATCTCAAAAGCACCCACAGTTTCTTTGCGCTACTGACACTAATTCTTTGGTCGATAAGTTCACTGGCGGGGGTCGTCTCGATTTGTCGGTTGAGGCTTTCGAATAGTAGCTGAGCCGCCGTCACTGCTCTTCTTGCAGATGGAGGTAAAAGGTCAAGTGATTGTGAGCTAATGGCTAAATCAGCATCAATGTCTTTAACGAGATTCATCTTGGTCTGATCGCTAAAGCTCTCCACCGAAACACCAGGGAAGTAGCTACGACCTAGACGCTTGAAATCAGCGGCCAAGTCCCTAAGAAAATTCACTTTTTGAAAAGCGCTCCCTAGAGCCCTTGCACCTCGTACAAGTCTCTCTTTTTCCTCTTGTGTGTAGTTTCCATCCACCATGAATACGGCCAGGCACATCAGTCCCACCACCTCGGCGGAGCCGTAGACGTATTTTTCAAAGGAGGCTTGGTCATGGATGGTTTCGGTAAGGTCCTGCCGCATAGAGAAAAAGAATGGCTCGACGATGTCCCTGCCGATCGAGGCGTATCTAGCTGTCAGTGCAAAAGCGTGAATCACCAGGTTTGTTGAGTAACCGAGCTCCATAGCCCTGTAGGTCTCAGCCTCAAATTCCGAAAGCATCTTTTCGGGATCAACTGCTGAAGCCATTGCTTTGGCCTCTGCCGCGGAGCCATCCACGATCTCATCTGCGACTCTGACCAGCGCATAAATGTTTTCAACGTGACCCTGGTATTTCTTGCCAAGCAGCCTGGTTGCTAGACCAAAGGAGGTCGAGTAGCTATAGATGACCTCGCGCGCAGCCTTCTGGGCCGCCATCGAGTAGAGAGTCAGACCAGTTGGAATCTTGGTGGTGTCGTAGAAATCCACTCTCTCAGGCTACTAGCTGGTGAACGTATGATTGGACTATGCCTAATCCGATGAAGCCCCGCAGTCACGTAGTCACCGACGGTATCGAGCGAGCCCCCGCCAGGGGAATGCTGCGTGCAGTAGGAATGGGCGATGAGGACTGGGTCAAACCCCAGATTGGCATTGCTTCGTCTTGGAATGAAGTAACCCCCTGCAATCTCTCACTAGATCGACTTGCGGATGCGTCTAAGCAAGGAGTTCACGCTGCCGGGGGCTTCGGAATGAAGTTCGGAACAATTTCGATGTCCGACGGCATATCCATGGGTCATGAGGGCATGCATTTCTCCCTAGTTTCACGCGAGGTCATCGCCGATTCCGTTGAGACGGTTATGGAGGCTGAGCGCCTAGACGGGGCTGTATTGCTAGCCGGTTGCGACAAGTCGCTACCGGGCATGATGATGGCGGCAGCCCGCCTTGATGTTTCTGCGGTATTTCTTTATGCAGGCTCTATCGCTCCAGGTTGGGTCAAGCTGACAGATGGTACCGAAAAGCAGGTCACAATCATCGACGCATTTGAGGCAGTTGGTGCTTGCAAGGCAGGAAGGCTTAGCGAAGAAGATTTAGATCGCATTGAAAGAGCAATCTGTCCGGGGGAGGGCGCCTGCGGCGGAATGTATACCGCTAACACCATGGCATCAATTGGTGAAGCACTTGGTCTTAGCCTTCCAGGCTCTGCTGCTCCACCATCGGCAGACAGAAGACGTGATCTCTGGGCACACCGCTCCGGTGAGGCAGTTGTCAATCTAATTGCGAAGGGAATCACCGCTCGCCAGATTCTGACGAAGAAAGCTTTCGAGAATGCAATTGCGGTGCTGATGGCATTTGGCGGATCTACCAACGCGGTGCTTCATCTCTTAGCAATTGCGAGAGAGGCGGAAGTTGATCTGAAACTGGAAGACTTCAACCGGATTTCGGATAAGGTCCCACACCTTGGCAACCTAAAGCCTTTCGGCGACTTTGTTATGAATGATGTCGATCGTGTTGGTGGTGTGCCGGTAGTAATGAAGGCTCTGCTTGATGCTGGGCTTCTTCACGGCGATGTGCTCACTGTTACCGGCAAAACAATGGCCGAGAACCTAAGCCAGATTAATCCCCCAGACCCAGACGGCAAGATCATTCGCGAAATGAACAACCCAATTCACAAGACCGGGGGTATTTCGATCCTCAAGGGCTCACTTGCCCCAGAGGGCGCGGTTGTGAAGACAGCCGGTTTTGACCTTGAAAAGTTTGAAGGACCCGCAAGAGTGTTCGAACGCGAGGCTGCCGCCATGGAGGCGCTCACCGAGGGCGAGATTAGAGCGGGAGATGTCGTGGTCATCCGCTACGAGGGCCCCAAGGGAGGCCCTGGAATGCGGGAGATGCTTGCCATTACGGGTGCAATTAAAGGTGCAGGGCTAGGCAAGGATGTCCTACTATTGACGGACGGCAGATTCTCAGGCGGCACAACCGGCCTGTGTATCGGCCACATTGCACCAGAGGCTACCGAGGGTGGCCCGATTTCACTGGTTCGCGATGGAGACTTGATTCGAGTCGATGTTGCAGCTCGATCGCTTGACTTACTGGTCGACGAGCAAGAGCTGGCTGCAAGGAAGCAGCAGTGGCAGCCACTGCCCCCGCGCTACACGCGTGGTGTTCTTGGAAAGTTCATCAAAATGGTGCACTCGGCGTCGGAGGGCGCCTACTGCGGCTAATTTTTGTTTTTTGGAGACCAGATGAGTGAAACACTAACCGGTGCTCAGGCCATCATTCGCTCGCTCGAAATGCTTGGCATTGACACTGTGTTTGGTTTGCCCGGCGGAGCTATTCTGCCAACCTATGACCCACTGATGGATTCAAAGAAGATTCGTCACATCCTCGTTCGTCACGAGCAGGGGGCAGGCCACGCAGCCGAAGGGTATGCAGCGGCCAGTGGAAAACTAGGCGTCTGCATCGCAACTTCCGGCCCAGGTGCCACCAATCTCGTAACAGCAATTGCGGATGCACACATGGATTCTGTCCCTCTGTTGGCAATTACCGGTCAGGTCAACTCGCATGCAATTGGCACAGACGCATTCCAAGAAGCAGACATCGTTGGAATCACAATGCCTATTACCAAGCACAGCTTTCTAGTGACGAATGCATCTGACATTCCTGCAGTCATGGCATCAGCTGTCCACATTGCAACAACCGGAAGACCAGGGCCTGTTCTAGTTGACGTTGCCAAGGATGCCCAGAACGCGAAGTTTGAATTTGTGTGGCCACCTCAGCAGGATCTCACTCCCGGTTACAAGCCCATTAGCGATCCACATGGCAAGCAGATTCAAGCTGCAGCCGAGTTGATTTTGCAGTCCAAGAAACCAATTCTCTATGTCGGCGGAGGCGTGATTAGGGCGGGAGCGAACAAGGAACTGCTGCGACTTGCCAAGATAACTGGTGCTCCGGTAACCACGACCCTGATGGCTCGCGGCGCATTTCCAGATTCGAGCCCGCAGCACCTTGGCATGCCAGGCATGCACGGAACAGTTCCTGCGGTCACCGGTCTTCAAAAAGCTGATCTACTAATTACTCTCGGCGCTCGCTTTGATGACCGAGTTACCGGTGATGTGAAGACCTTTGCCCGCGGAGCCAAGGTAATTCACGTGGATATTGATCCTGCTGAGATTGGCAAGATTCGTCATGCGGACGTGCCGATCGTAGGCGATGCCAAGCTGGTAATTGCGCTGCTGAGCGACGAGCTGGAGCGCCAAATGAATGGCTCGAAGTATGACATCAGTGAATGGTGGAACTACCTAAACGGGCTCAAAGAGCGCTACCCGCTCGGATACACAGACCTGGACGATGGAAAGATTGCACCACAGTATGTAATTGAGCGCATCGGACAGATCTCAGGTCCGGATGCGATTTACGCGGCTGGTGTTGGTCAGCACCAGATGTGGTCCGCACAATTTATCAAGTACGAAAACCCAAACACTTGGCTTAATTCCGGTGGAGCGGGAACCATGGGATATGCCGTTCCTGCTGCCATGGGTGCAAAGGTGGCTCTTCCGGAGAAGCTGGTTTGGGCGATTGATGGAGATGGCTGTTTCCAGATGACCAACCAGGAGCTGGCAACCTGCACCATCAACCAGATTCCCATAAAGGTTGCGATTATCAATAATTCTTCGCTGGGTATGGTTAGGCAGTGGCAGACACTGTTTTATAACTCCCGCTACTCAAACACAGACCTTCACACCGGAACCGACAGCGTAATGGTTCCTGATTTCGTCAAGCTTGCCGAAGCCTACGGCTGCCTTGCAATCAGGGTCGAAAAACAAGAAGACGTTGATAAGGCAATTAAGTTGGCGATTGAAACTAATGACAGACCAGTCGTGATCGACTTCATCGTTGGCAAGGATGCAATGGTTTGGCCGATGGTTCCTGCTGGCGTATCAAATGATGCGGTGCAGTATGCCAGGGATGCAGCTCCAATCTGGGACGGGGAGGAGTAGAAGATGAGTCAGCATGTTCTTTCTCTCCTGGTAGAGGACAAACCAGGTATCTTGACCCGCGTCGCCGCACTGTTCGCAAGGCGCGGATTCAACATTGAATCTCTGGCTGTGGGAACCACCGAGGTCGAGGGAGTATCGCGTATGACAGTGGTTGTCAGCCTCGACGGCCAGCCTCTGGAGCAGGTTACTAAGCAGCTGAACAAGCTGGTGAATGTTCTAAAGATTGTCGAGCTGGAACCTGATCTTTCGGTAGCTAGAGACCACATGCTGGTCAAGGTCAAGACCGATGCCTCAACCAGGTCCCAGGTGCTGGAAGCCGTGACGCTCTTCCGAGCCCGAGTGGTGGATGTTGTCAGCGATGCTGTAGTAATTGAAGTCACCGGTGACAGCGCTAAGTGCAAAGCTTTTATTAAGGTGCTGGAACCATTTGGCATCAAAGAACTCGTTCAGTCTGGAGCAATTGCAATTTCCAGAGGCTCCAAGTCAATGAGCGAAAAAGTCCTCAAGTAAACAACTAACAGAAAGAAATAAATTGGCCGAAATTTTTTATGACAAGGATGCCGACCTTTCAATTATTCAGGGAAAGAAAGTTGCAGTCCTGGGTTTTGGTTCTCAGGGTCATGCTCACGCTCTGAACCTAAAGGATTCAGGTGTGGATGTAGTTGTTGGTTTGCAGCCAGGGTCAAAGTCAACCGCTAAAGCTGAGGAGCATGGACTGAAGGTCCTCTCGCCCAGCGAGGCAGTCAAGTGGGCCGATGTAACAGTTGTGCTTGTTCCCGATCCAAAACAGCGCGATCTGTATGCAAGCGAAATTGCTCCGAACCTTAAGCCAGGGGACTCCTTGGTATTTGGTCACGGTTTCTCAATTCGTTTTGGATTTATTCAGCCCCCAGCAAATGTTGATGTTTTCCTGGTCGCGCCAAAGGGTCCCGGACACATCGTCCGCAGGGAATTTGCGGCAGGTCGTGGAGTGCCGAACCTGATTGCAGTTGAGCAGGATTACTCGGGAAATGCCTTTAATGTAGGTCTTTCCTATTCGAAGGCGATCGGTGGAACTCGCGCCGGAACCATCAAGACCACCTTCACCGAAGAAACCGAGACTGATCTCTTCGGTGAGCAGGCAGTGCTCTGCGGAGGAGCATCTCAGCTTGTGATGTATGGATTTGAGGTTCTAACTGAGGCCGGATACCAACCAGAGATTGCCTACTTCGAAGTTCTGCACGAGCTGAAGCTGATTGTTGATTTGATGTATGAGGGCGGCATTGCCAAGCAGCGCTGGAGCGTTTCTGACACTGCTGAATATGGTGACTACGTCTCAGGACCAAGAGTCATTGATCCTCGAGTAAAGGAGAACATGAAGGCGGTTCTAGCCGATGTTCAATCGGGAGCTTTTGCGAAGAGATTCATTGCCGATCAGGATGCCGGTGCCCCAGAGTTCAAGGCCCTCAGAGCCAAGGGGGAGGCACACCCAATCGAAGCCACCGGCCGCGAATTGCGCAAACTCTTCAGCTGGATTAAGAATGACGATGACTACAAGGAAGGGTCAGCGGCTCGATAGCCGTCGATCTTTTGGAAAGAGGATAGATATGTGCTCACAGGTAAATTGCGATTCCTGCGGAAAAATCACCTGGAAGGGATGCGGAGAGCATGTTGAGGAGGCGCTAGCTGGAGTTCCAGACAGCCAACTCTGCACCTGCCCACGCTCCTAATCTCTCGCTAACCTAGAGATAAACCGTCTCACCGTCAGGCCAACCATTGACTAAACCTATTGTTCTTATAGCCGAGGAGCTTTCTCCTGCCACGGTGGATGCGCTGGGTCCTGACTTTGAGATCCGTCAGGTTGATGGCACGGATCGGAAAGCTTTGTTTACGGCTCTTGCCGAAGCCAGTGCTGTCCTGATTCGCTCTGCCACGAAGATGGACCAGGAGGCAATTAGCAATGCACCGAAGCTAAAGGTAATTGCTAGAGCTGGTGTTGGTCTTGACAATGTTGATATCAAGGCTGCGACGACCGCCGGCGTAATGGTCGTGAACGCTCCAACTTCGAACGTGATCTCCGCAGCGGAATTAGCAATTGGTCACCTAATGGCTCTTTCTCGCCACATTCCAGCCGCTCACACTTCGCTTGCTGCGGGTGAGTGGAAGAGAAGTAAGTTCACCGGAGTCGAACTCTACGAAAAGACCATTGGAATTATTGGTCTTGGTCGAATTGGGACTTTGGTTGCCCAGCGCTTAGCCGGCTTTGGAGCCACGCTAATCGGTTATGACCCCTACGTCACACAGTCCAGGGCTGAGCAAATCGGCGTTGAACTCGTGAGCTTAGAAGATGTTATGAAGCGAAGTGATTTCATAACCGTCCACATCCCAAAGACAGCCGAGACAACTGGACTTATTGCGAAGAAGCAATTTGCTATCGCCAAGTCCAATCTGAGAATTGTTAACTGCTCTCGTGGAGGCATAATCGATGAGGATGCTCTCTACGAAGCACTCACTAAAGGTTTGATTGCCGGAGCCGGTCTTGACGTATTTGTTGCTGAGCCTCCAGTTGGATCACCGCTACTTGGACTTCCAAATGTCTTGCTCACCCCTCACCTTGGTGCATCAACCGATGAGGCTCAAGAAAAAGCTGGAATCTCTGTCGCAAAGTCTGTGCGCTTAGCTCTGGCGGGGGATTTGGTTCCAGATGCTGTCAACGTTGCAGGCGGTGTTATTGATGCGTCAGTGAAACCCGGAATTCCACTTGCAGAAAAGCTAGGTCAGATAGTTGCTGGGCTAGCCCACACCTCGATTGTTTCAGTTGAGTTTGAAGCTAGGGGAGAGATTGCGGCTCACGATGTCACAGTCTTGAAGCTGGCTGCCCTGAAGGGGCTATTCCAAACCATGGTGACCGAGCAGGTTTCTTATGTCAACGCTCCACTGCTTGCCGAGCAGCGCGGTGTGGAGGTTAGGCTCAGCCAAGACACCAAGAGCGATGAGTATAGAAATGTCACGACCCTCAAGGCAGTGCTGTCAGATGGATCCGTAGTTTCCGCAGGCGGCACAGTCATTGGACCCAAGCATCATCAAAAGATTGTCGCAATCAATGGCTACGACGTGGAGCTGGCGATGGCAGAGAACCTAGTGGTGATGGTTTATCAAGACAGGCCAGGAATTGTGGCCATTTATGGAAAAGCCTTTGCCGAGGCCGGAATCAACATAGCTGGAATGACAATTGCCAGACAACAAAGAGGCGGCAAGGCGCTAAGCGTCATCACAGTGGATTCACCGATTTCCTCTGAGCTACTCGAGTCCCTGCGTCAGCAGATTCAGGCTGATCTGATGCGCTTTATTTCAATCACGGATGAGTACTAGTCAGATGGAAAAAGAACTAATCCAAAAGCGCGTCAGTTATAGGAAAAGCCTAAGAAAGACTTGGGCTTCGCTTGCTCTTATAGTCCTAGCAAGTTTTGGTGTTGTGGGCTGCAGCCAAGAGCAGAGGAGTCCCGATATGTATGCAGCGATTATTGATGTTAGAACTCAAGAGGAATGGTCGAGTGGCCATCTGGCCGGCGCTATTCGAATAGGTATTGCGGATTCTGATTTCCGGGAGCAACTTGAGAAACTTGATAAGTCTGCCGATTATTACATCTACTGCCGAAGTGGAAATAGAGCTGGACAGGCAATCGACATCATGCGAGAAATTGGGTTTACAGGTCAGTTAGTAAACGGAGGCTCCGTTGCCAATGCCTCCTCTGAACTGAGTCTTGAAGTAGTAGTTGACCAATAGGGAAAGATTTGAAAAAGCTTGATCTCGCAGTAATTCCGGGCGATGGCATCGGTCCCGAGGTCATCGCACCTGCCCTGGCTGCCTTGAAAAAAGCCCTTCCCGAAATAGAGCTGCAAACCGCGAGCTATGACTTAGGTGCGACT
>JACCDP011539857.1_pt1 | contig 16930 bp, 31 predicted proteins | sample 7445841 | NCBI WGS metagenome assembly JACCDP01 (sample SAMN15323441, study PRJNA562643) | freshwater metagenome | isolation source: river surface water | place: USA:Blue River Watershed | collected 2017-08-17 | reverse complement strand
CGATAAGGCCCGTAGAGACATAACCAACAACAATTTGACGCTGTTCGGTGATTCCTATTGGGAGGACACCAGCACTGTGATTGTCTCGTCCACACCGACTTTCAACGCTCGACTTCGTGACGGTAAGCTGAACCCTCAGTTTTTAGAGCAAGTGCATTGGTGGATGCAAGATGAGTGCCATCATTGCATTGACGGAAATCAGTGGCACACTGTCTTGTCGTCAATGCCGAATGCTCGTGGTATCGGGTTTACTGCAACACCTATCCGTGGTGACAAAAAGGGACTTGGTTCACATGCAGATGGGATATTTGATTACCTATCTTGCACAGTTGGGATGTGGGACCTCATCAAAGCTGGGATGCTCTCACCCTATAAAATATTTGCTCACGGTCGGATTGATGTCACAGGTATCAAGAAAGATAAGAATGGTGACCTGAACACCAAACAACTGAGGATTAAGACTAAAGAAGCTGACATTACCGGTGATGCTGTCGAGCAGTACCGAAAACACCTCAACGGTAAACCTGTGATTACGTTCTGTATCAACATAGAACACGCCAAGGAGGTCGCTGCTGAGTTCAATGAAGCAGGCATACCGTCAGTAGCTGTAAGCTCCAAACAGCCGCTGGCAGAGCGTCAGCAGGCTATGGACGACATGAAAGAGGGTCGTATCCTCAACCTGGTCAACGTTGACCTACTTGGTGAGGGTTACGACTGCCCGTCTGTTGCTGGTGTCATCATGATGCGGCGGACAGTCAGCTACTCGCTGTTCAAACAGCAATTCGGTCGGATGCTGCGACTGGCTGACGGTAAACTCTATGGTGTGCTCATCGACATGGTTGGTAACACCCGCTACATGATGGAGACGTTTGGTCTCAAATATCCCCATGATGATCCTGAATGGACTCTCGACAGGCTCACCGACAAGAAACCCAAACCTTGTCCTGAGTGTGGGTCGGAGAAGTTCTACGAAGGTAAATGTCGGGACTGTGGATTTGTCGATGACAAGCCTCAGTATGAATCGATGGAATGCCCTGAGTGTGGTGCATTTGGTGTAGTCGGTACTGAACCAATAGCTGACATGCTGGTGTTTATCAACGGTGTCTGTCCAGAGTGCGGTCACAAAGAAACAGAAGATGAGAAGGTTGCTCGGGTTCGTCAAATCAAAGTCCAAGCCGGTGACCTGGAGGAACAGACATTCGATGTGGTTGAAGAACTACTCGCCAAGCGTGAGGCCAACTACACACCTGTCACTGATTTCGCCAAGAAACTTCCTGACCACCTGACATTCAAGCGAGCTGCGGCGAACAACCACGCTACTCGTCAGAGCAACCTGGATATCCTTCGTCACTGGATCCAAAAGTGGAGCCTGATGATGTGGGAAACAACTAACTTGTCACCTGCCTTGATTCAAGCTGAGTTCGAGCTGACGTTCGGTGTTAATGTCCTTCGCTGTCAAGCGGAGTATACTGCATCTGAGATGGAGAAACTCAGAGTGAGGATAGAGCAGCAATGCCAGAGAACCCAGCTTCGTGGTGTCGCCGGATGACTGAGTCTACAGGCGACTACAATTATTATCAGTTAATATCGTTGTGGAGTAAAAATATGTTTGACGTTGTGTTTGATCGGACAATTGGTAATGAAGGTGAATTTCAGAAAGATAGTCGTGATCGCGGTAATTGGACAAGTGGTGTGGTCGGTCAGGGTGAGTTGAAGGGAACCAAGTTCGGTCTGTCTGCCATGACCTATCCCCATCTGGACATCGAGAAGATCACAGTATCACAGGCCAAGGCTATCTATTATGAGGACTGGTGGGTCGCGCTGAAGATGGATAGTTACCCGAGTGCTCTTGCCTACCAGATGTTTGACGCAGCAATCAACCATGGGTCTGGTCGAGCAATTCAGTTTATCCAGCGAGCTGTAGGTGTGAAAGACGATGGTATCTTTGGTCCGAAAACACTGAAGGCAATTAGTGCCATGAATATCAACGATGTACTGATGTTGTTCATAGCCGAACGGCTACAATATTTCACTGAGGTGAAGACCTGGGACGCTTACGGTAAAGGTTGGACTCGCCGGATGGTTCAGAATTTACGATATGGAGCGCAAGATAATGGTGTCTGATACCACGTTTAACCGGTTGTCACCTAACCGAAAGCAGGTGATCCGGTTACTGAGAGCTGGGTGTGTTATTACCAATCCTTGGATTGATGATATTTTTAATGCAGTCGAAGAAGGGTTCTTTGAGAAAGCATCGAGAATTCTCAGTGACTATCACATGTATAATGCGTCTAAAAAAATGCTAGAGGGTTGACCACCTGGGATAATAGCTTTACAGTTAGTAATGTGGCTAGGTTTAGCGGCCGAAAAGATACTGCGCTGAGTGTCCCGCCACATCACTCTTCCAGCAAACCTTCAGCGAGGTTGTCAATGCGAAAACTTACCACATCTGAATTTATTGACCGTGCTCGAGCTGTTCATGGTGACAAGTATGGTTACTCACTTTGTGTTTATCAAGACAATAAAACAAAAGTATCAGTACACTGTACACAACATGGGATATTTTATATCACACCAAATAACCATATTTCAGGTCACGGTTGTCCGAGTTGCTCAGGAAAGATAAAGAACACAAACGAGTCGTTTATTGAAAAAGCTAGAAAACTACACGGTAAAGATAGGTACAATTATAGTAGTATTATTTATGTAGATAATAAAAAGAAAGTAAAAATAATTTGCTACAAACACGGTGAGTTTTTACAGACACCGAACAGTCATCTTAATGGTCAAGGTTGCAAAAAGTGTGGTTTATCATCAATTAGTGAAAATAAAAAATCAAATACAGAAGAATTTGTAACCAAGGCTAAAAAAGTTCACAGTAATAAGTACGATTATAGTTTGGTTGATTATCGTAGTTCTCAAACAAAAGTTTACATTATATGTAAAGAACATGGTGGTTTTGAGCAGACACCTAGTGATCACATGTCAGGACGAGGTTGCCCTGGTTGTGCAACTACTGGTTTTGACAGAACTAAGAAAGGGTTTCTCTACATCCTCAGATCTGATTGTGGTCGATACATGAAGATAGGTATCACACATGACCCTAAACAACGCCATGCTAAACTATCCAGAACAACACCATTCTCATTTGAACGAATTGAACTTATCGAAGGTCAAGGTGAACAGGTGGCATCGCTTGAGAAAGAGTTACTAGCGAAATACCAACCGGTAGATTTCACGGAGAGATTTGAAGGTTACAGTGAATGGCGATTGTGGGATGAGTCGGTAAGAGTTAAACTTTTTTTTTACATAAACAATGAGGTTAATAAAATGGATTGGAAAAGTGTTGGGGATACGGCAATAAAAGTAGGGGCTCCACTCTTGGGTGGGGCTCTTTTCGGTCCTGCTGGTGCAACCGTTGGTTCCATTATTGCGGCACAATTCGGAGTGTCACCAGATGCAACACCTGACCAGATATTGACTGCTATCAAGGGTGACCCTGATGCTGCGATGAAACTTAGGAAAATCGAGACTGACCACATCGAGCGGTTACAGGCATTGGAGAACGAGCGATTGAGGATCGAGACTGCTGACGTGCAGAATGCCAGGAGTGCTGACCAGCACCACTGGATGCCGTCTGCCATCACTATGGTGATGTGCGCGATGTTCGGTTCAATCGTAGGTGCCCTGTTTATCTGGGCGATTCCTGGTGAGAACAAAGATATCGTTGTCTACATGGCTGGTCAGGTATCGGGGATATTGACGTCATGCGTGACGTACTGGGTCGGTTCAACCAGGGCGAGTGCAAACAAAGACATGAGACGTCCGTGATAAAAGTAAGCCCCTGTGAAGGGGCTTACTTTTAATAAAATTTCTTTATCGACACAGAAAGCATGCTTGCAGCAGCAGCAACACCTCCAGATGCAAAAGTTTTCACTCTAACAATGTTAGTGCTCAGTAGTTCGTATGTTGTTTCAGGTTGGTCTGATGTTGCAAATGCTGCAATTTTGTTTTCGTGAGGTCGGTCTAGTGCGAAATCGTACACCCCAATAGAAGGGACAGATAAAGATATAACACCCATAGAACTGAATAGGCTGCCAGATAGAACAAGCGCCTCGGCAAAATCAGAAGGCTTGACGCTACTCGATACCATTGAAATATTTGATGTGCAGCTATCGAAATAGTTCTCGCGTTCATCACATATCAAGTCCCTGACACCGAGTCCAGATACACCAGCAAGCAGCTGCTCAAACCGGTTTCCTCCGATGATATTTACTGTGTGTATGTTTTTTGTGATTGGGTTGCCGTTGAAAAGCACTCCACGACTAACAGCACCAGGGAACTCGAAACCAGATGCGAAAATTGTGAGATCATCTACATACGTCGAACCAGGATCAACATACACACCAATACAGTCGGCTGAAGGTTGAAAGCGACCATACTCTATTCGGTTTGAGTTGGCCACTCCACCGATATACAGACCGAACCTCAAGTTACCTGCATAGATATTGCTAAACAGGTTGTATGATGCCTCAGTGACGTTTAGGACCGCTTCAACGTAAGCCCCAATACTCAGTTCATTTCCGTTACCAAAGAACCACACGTCCTCAATCCTGAAAAACTGGCATGATTTCATGTCTATAAGACCCCTATCAACAGGCCCAGTAAACCCGCCAGCCGTTTTCAGACCAACGTTGCTTATCTTACCGAAAAGGGTTGTGTCTGTGGCCCTATTTTTGTTCCGCATTATCGGCAATCCTGCCGAAGATGTAAGCCAAGAGAGTTTTCTGTTAACCCCTTCAACTATAGGGGTGTCAGTGAACTCTGCTGTGCCGTCGAAAACAAAATCATCAACAGGAATAAGCACAGGCTCATTGTTATCAAAAGCCTTCTGAAGAGCCTCTGTCCATCCAGAGCCTGATTGCTTGAACCTGCGGATGTCTATCAACGAACCTTTGTCTACTGTTACCCATTTCTTTGTGGAAACGGAGGAGGCAAACACACTGTAACCGTTTGGAGTGTCAGTGGTATCTCGCAGGATGGCAACTGACCCATGGTCAGTGAAAACGGTTGATTCAGTTTTATCTATTGATATTGAATCTGATTGTGAGTAAGACCCAGCTCTTTTTGTAATTTCAACTAATCCCTCTGATACGTTAGGGAATGTACTGTCACCTACCATTTCAGACCCAGACGTTAAAGCCAATTCAGTTCTGAGTATTTCATCAGTTCTTGGTGTCCAGTCACTATCGCCGACAGGGTTTGTTCCTGGAAATACTTGATGTCCATTCGTCGGAATTACCCCAAGATATGAGTACCAGTTTTTATCGACAGGGTTATACCAAGCAACATCTCGTTCACCAGGCATCACAGTAAACCCAGTGGTGAAATCACCAGAACCTGGTTTGAAACCCAAATCCTCGATCACTTTGTTATAAGTAGGTCGCACCTGACCAGTGTTACCGTTAGTGCTGGTTCCTGTACCTGTACCCATGAGACGACCGAAGTCATCGATGTCTTCTTTATTACGTTCCAAATCAGATACTGAAGGGATATTTTCACAAGACATCTTCTTTTCCTTTTCTGAAGTAAATGGCAGAGCGAACCACGAGCCACCAGATCAACGCGATGACAAGGAAGTCAACGATGGCCCAGCTGGTTCCGTATTGTTTCTGTGTGACTGACAATGCCCAGGTGAATTGCATTACCCCGAACGCCAGTAAAACAAAAACTGAGGCAGCAGCAGGACGAGGGTCCCGACGCAGTCTCCGCAGTATGCACATAAGACTAAGTGAATAGCCGCTCGCCATAAACGCACAAGCGGCTAAAATCAGATTAACTACCATTTTTACCTCGCCTGATGTAGTCAATGGGGTCGACCATGATCCGCTTCAACCAGATAAACAACTCCTGACTGAATGCGCTGGCAACCCCGACATAAGCAGCTCTCTTAGTATGTGACAACAGCTCACCTTTGTCATCAAGATAGTCGAGAAGGTACAAATTGGTAATGGAACCGAAAAGCAACCCGAGTAGAATTGCCTGAACGACTCCGTTAAGAGAAGCATACTTCCCATCGACAGTACAACGAATACCTGCCGCGAGTATCGCTATGGTGAGGGGCCAGCCCCAAGCGTCTAATGTCATCATACCTCCAGTGTTGACAGGAGGATGATAGCACGGACTATTTGAGGAGTGATGTCGGAACCATCACTGTTTCACCGAGTTCGGTTGCTACTATTGCTCGGCAAGCGGCGATCAAAAGTGTATCTCCGTTGTGTGGTAGTCCACCTGGTGTTTTTGATTCAAACTTGCCAAGATGTTGTCTATCAATAGAGCGGTAAGGAAGAACCCAAGTAAACTCGCAAAGTATCGGGCCAGTCTGCCCCCAATCAGTCGTTGGTTTGATACGACCGTCGAGAACAGCATCAGTAAACGCTTCTCCCCACTTTACTGTAGGAAAGACTTTTTCGAGTAAAGGTTTGCCGTTAAGAGCATGAGCAACAGCCCAATCAAGAGCTTTTCCTGTCAGCTCTGATGTTTTCATCTGTATGTGCGTAGCCATGGTCACTCCTTAATACAAAAATTCGTCATATGGTGTTACACAATCAGTACCGTCACGAGAGTCATTCTCAGTCAACCACTTTGCACGTCCCTGTTTCAGTTCTGAGTAGAGCTTGACTCGATACTGACCACTGTCCAACGAGTAAAGGTGAACCAGTTCGTTTTCATCATAACCTCGAAGCTGACACTCTTTAGGATCGAGGATGCAGTCTTTTGGTTTCAGCCCGTAAAGATGCACTAAACGTGACGCTGGGATGTGATGTACCTGCTTGTCGTTAGCACTAATTACCTTTCCACTGTGTAAAACGAATTTAATACTCATGACTTACTCCCCCAATGTCGCCAATACAGCTTTAACCTCTTCCCACTCTTCAGGAGTGAAACGAGCCACCATGCAGTCACCCTCTGGTCGCACGTTGATACCCTTGAGGATGGTGCAGACCTTCTTACCGGATGCTGGTCGCCAAGCGTTGGTGTTCTTGCGGGTGGCTTTGACCTCACCAGAGCCCTCGACCATGGCGATGACAGCAGCCTCACCGTGCTTACGGTTAACCTCGACAGCATAGTCGGCAGCGATACGGTCTGCACGGATGAGTTCCTTGATACTGTCAGGTAGCTCTGCAATGGCAAGGTGGTGAGCAACACTACTCAGGTGGACGAGCATTTCGTCAGCAACTTCCTGTCGGGTCCAGCCGAACTTATTGACCAGACGGTCGTAGCCAGCTGCTCGCTCAAGCGGTGTCAGGTTGCGACCCTGGCTCGACTTGATCATCAGGTTGACTTGGTCAGCCTCGCTGCCTGTGAAACCCTCTACCTCAACACGACGGTACTCATGACCTTCAGAAACCAGCTCGGTCAATGCGGTGAAGCGGTGGTGACCGTCAATGACTTTGAACTTGGTTCCGTCTTCGTTGGCCTGAACCACCATCTTCGGTACGTAGTTACCTTTGATATAAGCCGACTTCATACTGTCTACTACGTCGCGGTAGATCTGACCTTTAACGTTGAAACCTTCCTCGACATAGATGGCTTCGAGAAGTACTGTGAACTCTTTCTTCACCGCGATGGCACCCTGACCACCTTGCTTTTTGTAGAGTTGACCGATAGTGCTCATTTAGTAATCTCCTGACCTGATTAAGTGACAACAGGAGTATGACACTTACTAAAGTGACTTACAAGTAGTCTTTCAATATTTCACAGACGACACAGGTTTTGTTCGCTGTTGACCGGACGTGGTTCAGGGGATGACGGCTGCAAGATTGACCAACGTAATAACGAGTACCGAAAGCCTTGGCGACCAGCCTGCCGATAGGTGTGAACTCTCTCGGGATAACGTAGTAACCGGTCTCAATCTCAGGCCTTGGTTCTATCGCACTGACACCACCAGAACGGAAATACCTCATCCTGGCTGCACCTATCGATGGTGCATCACACGACCAGACTGAACCAGTTGCGGCACCCTCGACCCACTTACCATCAGGCATTCTTGACACGATCATTACTGTTCTCCAGATGTAGAAAAGCCCTCCTAGCGAGGGCTTTTTTGTGTGCTCGTCACTCTATCTCTCGACAGTGCTTGGAGCTTACCGGAATACCACCGGCTTGAGATAAATCACCTCCTTATGGTGGAGACTTACTGTGTTGTGGCGACCATCTTTGTCCAGGTTTGGTCTGCTATGCAGTCTGGTTTTATTTATCGGCTAAACGTCCCACGACGTCTGCTTAAAGCTACTACCACAACTGTGGATTGCACTGACTTGACAGCATTTGGTGGGAGCATACCTCTTGCTGTAAAAATTGTTTCAATGCAATCCCAGTTGTGTGCTCCGTTTCGTGGAGCTAACGACTACGACCTGGTAAATCGTAGTACCCAATTATTGGCTTAAGCATCTATATAAGTATTTTATGAGTATTTTATTATCTGGCCTTTAACCTCGCCAGTGCGGAGGAAGAGTTTAACCTACGATCTGACCTTTACGACCGGTGACTTCTTTGCCGTCTTCGAGTCGCACTTTAACCCAGATGCCTTTACCTTTACCAGCACCACGGTCTTCTTCAGACAACGGGGTGGCGTTGTGGATGGAGCCGTCACGCATTTTGAATTTGATCATGGTTTGTTCTCTTGGTTAGTTGATGGTTTACGTAATCAATGTTAACTCGGTTATTTAATAAGTAAACCACTTTTTTAAAACTTTTTACCGTCAGCCTCAGCACGAGCTTCACGCTTGTGGTCTGCTCGTTGAGTGTTATAGACCAGCTTCTCGACGAGTGCTCCACCGAGGTCAAGCTGACACGCACCAGCCAGGTCGAGTATGCGGATCATAGCGTCAGCCAGCTCCACCTCAACAGCCTTACGATGAGGCAAGTGGTCATCCATCTTATTCTTACGAACACCTTCCATCGCTTCGCTGATTTCACTGTGAACCAGACACAAACAGGTCGGAATGGTCTGCGGATCGGTCAGGTCACGGTTATCCCACCACCCTGCTTCACGGGCGAGGCCGTGGCAAAGTGTTTGAACAGTGTCCACACTGGCTTCAGCATTAACTTTCACGTGGTTAAATTTTAATGTGTCTTTAAAACTCATCTCACTTCTCCTTATGGTCTGGTCGGCTGACGAGTACCTTAAAAACGGCGATACCCATTCCACCTTTCTTGGTAAAAACGAACCCTCGTTCATCCTGATAAGCAAGTTGGTCAGGTTCACCAGGTACTTTAACAAACACATTGTACTCGGGACTGATTTTGTCCCAGTAGTCGCTATTTTTGCCCATTGAGACCAGCCTTAAATTTAACCCAGTCGATCTCTTTGATTTTTTCGACCGTAGTTGCGACGTCATTGACCTTGTCCAGGTCCCTTTCCAGATTGCTCTTATTGGTGATACCGTAGAGCACCATCACTACCTCGATAGGCACACCCTTAACCAGGTGGTCACGCAAAGCACCTATCTGGTTCTCGCTACGCAGGCCTGTCAGGCTGACCAGCAACTCGAACCGCTCGGGTGACTCCATCCCTGCATGGACATACCAAACCTTACGGGTCATTTATGTGGTCTCCACTGCTTTACGAGAGTCCAATCAAAACGTCGCGTTTTACCTATCTGAGTGCTTCCGTCAGCGAACCGGACTTGAACACGACCCCGACGTACCGGAGCAAACCCGAGGCTCTCACGCCACGGTAGAACCCGTTTCACGCGCTTGGGTTTCTTGACACTCGGAACACTGACACGAGGGGTTGACCCGACATATTTCCGGAGTGTCCCGCGACTCATCTTCACTATCTTACTGGCCTGAGTCTGGTTGCCGTGTGACATGACCATCGCCTCGGCAACAATAGCCTTGGTTACCTGCTGGATAATGTCGCGGTAGCATGAGCCGGATCGTACCAGGTCACGGATGGCTTTCATGGTCAGACCTCTCCGATTTGTCTAACATAAACATCAAGCAGCAGACAGCGTGTGCCAGGTGGTTCTCACCGGTCTCACTGTCGGTCTGCTCACCGCGTCGGTAGGCATTGATGTGGCGGAGTGCTGCGTCCATATAGCGCTCATCCGAGTTATCCACATGAGCCCAGTTACCACGGCTGTACTTTTTGGCTCCGAACGTCAGCACCCGAGCCACAGCAAGTTCTGCATGAGGTGGAATAGCGCCCATCATTACCTTACCTTCGTCGGCTTTGGTTCCGAGTGGTTGGTTTTTATACTCTCTCCACTCACTCTCGGTGATAACAGTGTTTGAGTTGACATTATCAGTCTGGTTGATGATTACTGGACTTCCACCAAGTACAGCCCAAATCCAGTCGTCAATTATTTTTTCACCTGACTTATTCCAGTCTGTCGGCCATGTATCAACCAGTGCCATTACTTCTTCACGAGTGGCTGGGATGTGTGGTTTAGCCGCATCCTTTTTATTACAGTACTTCTCCCAGTCATTGCGAGTCAGACCGACGGTTCCGTTGCTGAGGATCCAGTCACCACCAAACCATATCCACTTCCATCCTTCAGTGTGTACTTTATGACCTGTATCGTTAGGGTCTTTTAATGGCCAGAAACAAACTGAATCGAATGGGTGTGGTGCGTCTTCGATACTGGTGAACTCTTTCATGTGACCTCCTGAGTCACTCACTTAACTGACACAATACTAACCCTCACTTATCTGACTGTAAAGTGGGTTTCGAAAATAATTTACGCATCGCATCTATAGCTTTCCTACCAGCACCTGACTCCCGACGACACTCAGGCTGCTCAGGGTCATCAATGTCCCATTGTTTCCCGCAGTCTGCACAATGGTACTGGTCACCGTAGCGTCTAACATTTTTATGACCGTTCTCCATAAACCTCACTCCTATCAAACCAGTAATAACCTTGGGAATATCGGTGTTTACGACCTCCGGCCATTGCTAACCGGATATCAGGTTGGTCGAAACCACCGATGGTTTCAGCCTGACGGACACTGTCGAACTCGACCAAGGCACCAGCCAGTTTACCGGACGCACAGACGCCGACGATTGGACGAGGTTTGTCAGCCCTTGGTTGGATAGCGACTACCTTTACCGCCCAGACATTTCGAGTGTCACGACCGAACTTCACGGTCATTTTCTTCAGCTCGCAGGTCACCCGCGTTGACCGTCTAACCCTGGTGAGCATCGCGGCGTCAATCTCGTCGGCCATGATAAACCGGTTCTGTTCAAGCATCCATCTGGCCGCTTCCTCGACCTCGGATGGTTTATCGCTGTGATATGGGTGGTACATTACAAATCCTCCATAACGAGACCAAGACCTTCTGCTGCGAGCTGCTCATTAATCTGGTCTCGCTCGTGTTTCCGTAGATAGCAGACTCGGGTGCAGGGGAAGGTGAGCACGACCTCATCGCGGATACGCAGCACTACCTGACCGTCCTGTTTGCGGAGTGCTGCTGGCATTCGTTTTAACGAACCATAGTAATACTTAATGTCAAGACCAGATTTACTGATGCAAGTTCGGATGTACGCCTCGTTGGAATACTGGAGGTGGTCAGGGATAGTGGTCGGCTCACCATATGGCAGGTTACTCAACCACTGGGTGAACTCACGCAGATAATTGATGCGGTGAGCTGGTTCAGGGTGACGGGTGACTTCCACCCAGGAGCTGAACACACGGACGGTGACGTTCTGACCGTTCTTTTTCGCATCACGGTAAATCCGTGCTCGCTCAGCTCGTGGGTTGGTGGTTGGGATGGTTACAGATTTCATACTGATTTCCTATGAGTAATTAATTCCCATCTGAGGATATCCCAGTCTCGATTGTCAATTTCACCTATTGCTTTAATGTATTGCTGAGGGTCGGTTCCTTCCGGTATAACGATACTTGGGTAATTTTTACCGTGACCACAACATGAATTTAATGTAGGAAATCCTGATTTCCATAGGTGAAGGACCACATCAGCGATACATACGTCAACGCACACAGACTCTTTTCCGCAGGTCAATGCACTATCTTCAGGATACAAAACCACCTCAGGTACTCCGGTGCCGTCACCCTGGTTGTATGATTCACAGTTACATTTAATCATGCCAAATCCTCATAGGTCATGCCGTGTGGGCGCAGCATCAGGTCAACGATTTTAATCTGCTGCTGGGTCAGGTTGTTTTTACTGGTGGCACCGACAAACTCGTGAGCCACTTTTCCGTTTATGCGCAGGAACACACTATTGCCAGCTTTACGTAGGCAAGCTCTACGCTTGGTTACTGTTCCTTTCCGATAAGCAACGTCATGGTGACTGTTGTGCAGGAGAATTTTAATATAGGACTTCTCTGCATTCATCGTCAGGAACATCGGGATTTCAACAGGGATACCAAAATCGATGGAGTCGAGCCACTGGTTAAACTTATTGGCGTAAGTACCAATGAACTCGGAGTCATCCTCCTCTTCTTTTTTACCTAAGCTGGCGTAGATCTTCCCACCATTTAGTTTAAGAGAAACAACTACTCCTGCCTTTGCTGCCTCCCTTCTCATTGCCTGCATGAATGCACCAGCATTCTCATAATGTGATGCAGGAATAACATCTACCCCATTCATGTTACTGCCTTCAGTAAGTCGTCTGATGGACAGTGCTGCATATCGGCGATTACTTTTTAATGTAGGTCCTTTCCTGATTGCAGTCAGATAACCCATGCTGACGCTTATCTTGTATGAGACACACTTTTCCTTCATCAGTTTATAGAGGACTACCTTGAGTGTGTTTGAATTAACCTCTTTTGGTATGGCTATAACGAATCGGTCCTGATCGCAGAAATTGCCACCAACAAGGAGTTTACCAAGGTCACTGGCGCTTAGTTTGCTTACGATGCTTACAATGTGCTGCCCGTTGGGCTTTGGGGTGACGACCCCCATCTTCAGGTTTGACAGCAGCTCTGTGTATATCATGTCCACTGGTTCAGACAGCACCATCGTGTCGCCGACCTTTGCGTCATAGAGGTCACACAACTGATGAGTTGGTTCCTCTGTCATCAACAGCGTGCCTATACGCTCCAGTTCTTTTTGGTTTTCTTTAGATAACTGGGCCATTAGTGCTCTCTCCTGATACTTTGATTGCTACACCGTTAACCATTTCAAAATGGATACCGAGCTTCGCACAGTCCTTGGTGACACTCTTGATAAATGCTGGTGTTGTCACCTGAGTGTGAGTGTTGAAAAGTTCAGTACCTGGTTCAGCTTTGGCATAATCAACCAGCAGTTTGTTAACGTTCGGGTTGTCAATCTTGACCTGACCGATGCAGTCAACCACTTCTGCTCGGACACCCATTGACTTCAGGAACTTGCAAAAAACCTCTCCATCAAAGTCGGTGATAACGTAGTAGACACAATAATCCTTACCCATGTCTTGTTTGATTCTCTTCCACTCTGCATATATCTGTTGGCTCATTCGGAGCCTCCTGAAAAAGTTAGTTCATGCGGGATGCAGACTAGACTGTAACATAGTCTGTCAATCACACCAACCGTTTTTTCGATAGTTTTCTGTTTGCTGGATTATCAAAATGGATATGTTCACTTTGTAACTGAAACTAACGGAAAAACATCTAAAAAAAAGTTTCTGTGATTGACAGACTATGTTTTAGATTACGACTCCAGCCTTAGAGCCACGTGGCTTAGAACCAAGTATGACTTTTTTACCCTTACTCTAAAATAGTATTACTCATCTACTAATCCAGAAAAAAAAGTTAGTCACTAAGGTGGCAGAGAGTGTTTGGAGTGACGTCCAAAAAGTCATACTGTGTGGGTGAGTCCCATGACTCTTGACTCAAAACCAACCTTGGTTTAGTATCTCCAGCGACGTCAACAAAGAGGAAAATCGTCATGGCAAAAGCACCACCTAAAGCACCGACAGTGAAACCGGTAGTTCTGTCAGAATCTCCTGACCAGCAGCGACCCAACATCGTCAAGGTAAAGCACAAGACCACAGGTAAGGTTTTCGAGGTATCTCGGAAATACTATGAGACCTACAGTCAGGTCCTCGACCTTGTCTAAGATGTGCTCTTACGGCGGCTGTAACTCGGTCGCCGTACCTGGTTCTCACCGATGCGAAAAGCATCCTCTCACCTACACCCCCAAGAAGCGTTATGATCACCAACTCCACGATGGCAAATACATCTACTCTACGGCTCGCTGGCGTCGTCTGCGTGACTCGTTCATACGGATGCACCCGTTATGCGCTGAATGCGACAGACACGCGCTGGTTACGCCTGGTGAGGTCGTTGACCACGTCAAGGAGCTGAAGGATGGAGGCGACCCATGGGATGTGGATAACCTGATGACACTATGTAAATCGTGTCATGCAAAGAAGACGGGTGAAGAGGTGAAGAAGAGAAGCAGGAATAAAGGATTTAGGTCGATTTCAGATTTCTAAAATTAAATCCGTAACTCCTAGTGGGGTTGCGGATTTTCTTTTCTACGATCCAAGTGGGGTTGTCAAAAATTTTTCTCAAACTACTACCCACCCTCTGAAAATTCTCAAACTACTACCCACCCCATCGATTTCTGATTTCTTGTCACACGTCTTTCGCGTGCAACAAAACATCTTGATTTTTCTTGTGTTATCGACTATTCGCGCACCCGCTCATTTATCTAGGTGCCAGATAATTATCGTTCACGTCTAAGTGTCTGAAAATCTAAGATTTTTTCAGTTAACTCGATTTTTTTGCATTTATTTAAGAAAATCACTTGCGGCTGAATGAAATCAGAAGTATATTTATCTCACCGAAACGGCGAATAGTTCGCCCAGGTAAACAAACAAAGGAAAACAAATCATGACTAACTACATCGATAACACCCAAGAAATCATCGACGTTCGCGACATCATTGAGCGCGTTGAAGAGTTGGAGTCAGCAATTCAAGAATATGAAAATGAAGATGGTGATCTTGAATTGCACGACGAACACATTTCACAAAAAGATGAGTTGGAAGAATTACGCGGTTTACTGTCTGAACTGGCCGGTTATGGTGGAGATGAGCAGTTTGAGGGTGATTGGTATCCATCAACATTAATTCATGATGACTATTTCGAAACAGCCATGGATGAGTTGCTGGAAGATATCGGGGATATTCCTCGCGACCTGCCTTGCTATCTTAAAATTACGGTCGATTATGATGCACTGCAACAAGATTATTCGTCCGTTGAAATTCACAATCAAACATACTGGTATCGTTAATCATGACCAACTAAGAATTACTTGACGCGCTGATATCAGCAGTCGAAACGGCGAATAGTTCGCCCAGGTAACCAAACAAAGGAAAATAAATCATGAAAAACCAAATCAACAAACTCGTTCTGTCTTGGTCCACTTCCAAAGGTCGTGACACCTACGGTTACAACATTTGCCGTCTTGACGACCGTAACAACGGCCAGCGTTTCCGCACTATCGGAGGCGGTTACGACATGATTGGTACTGTCTTTGGCCAGTGGCTTGAGGCCAATTATCAGAAAGAGCTGATAGAGATTAGCCAGCGGGCACACAACGTATTCAACCAACGGAAAGAATGGGTTACCAGTGGTCGTGATGACAGTTTGTATGGTATGACGTACCGCGTCGCTGACGGGAAGGTATCCCTTGATGGTGCCTGTGGTCTGGAATGTATGATCCGAATCGCTGAAACAATTGGTCTGGAAGTTGAGCGAGATTACATTGCTAAAGGTCGCCGCCGTGGCGAAACCATTGGTTGGTATGTGCAGATGAAAGGGGAATAATCATGAAAGCCACTATAGAAACAGCAATCAGAATAAACGGGCAATTGTTTACATTCGATGAGGCTGAAAACAATTCGATAAATCAAATAGGTGAGTTTGTTGATGGACTCAATAAAACCAGCATTTCAATAATTCATCCTATATCAAATAAAAAAGAGTCCAGCCAGTTAAATTTAGATTACTGGCAGTCCGTAACACTGGTTCATGCTTTGATGAACAATGCACCAGAAATAATCAAGTTACTTAGTGATTTTGTTGAAATCAAGTCATTGATTCAGGAGTGCGACAAATGACCAACCACCAATTCGATATCTGGTTAGCAACATGGCAATACACACAGCGTAAAGTTGCTGATGAGTTCGGTAAGACAGAGCAGACCCTGAGCACGTACAGACGTAATAACAACTACCCGAAATGGTTTGTGCTGGCGTTGCGTGGTCTGGAAACTAAAGGAGTTTGATATTATGAGTATTTATACAGTAATTGGGTTTAATGAGTACACCAAGAAAGTATTTTATACAGTGGTGAACAGCATTTCATCAGAGGATGCACTCAATCAAGTAATCAATCAAGAGTGCGGTAATATAGCTATAGTATGTCTCGATGGGTCGCACCATGAAGGTGAAGGGCTGGAGTTTGCCAGTTATGATATTGTTTCTTGGGTTGATTTAATAAACAGATAACATTGAACAAAACAGAATGGAGATTGACAACATGGCTTATGTAATCAAAGAAACAAACTCAGTGAACGCCGACAGAACCGCAACAACCACAGTCAACGGCTCGCTTTCATCAGCTAAACGTGTGGCTAGTCGCTCACAGGTGTTCAAAGGAACAGTGATGAAGATAGAGGACACAATGGGTAGACTGGTGTCATACAAGAAAGAAAACAAATGGACTGATTTATAAAGTAACATTGAACAGAACAGAATGGCCCGCCTTGTGCGGGCCTTCGTTTATCCTCTAATCACCCGCCCTGGTTCACCGCTGCCCAAATAATTTTTAATCCTCTGCAATAACTCATCATTATCTTCTCAATCCTTCCATTGAAATCAAAATCCTTTTATATCAATGATTTATCCCGCATAGGGGGGTAGTCTAGCACGTCACTGGCACCACCAATCGACCCGCGCCTTCCTTTTTT
>JACCDP010995451.1_pt1 | contig 16933 bp, 22 predicted proteins | sample 7445841 | NCBI WGS metagenome assembly JACCDP01 (sample SAMN15323441, study PRJNA562643) | freshwater metagenome | isolation source: river surface water | place: USA:Blue River Watershed | collected 2017-08-17 | reverse complement strand
CTCGATCATCTTTCTGGAGACGACCGCTGGATCAACTACGCCAGTACCGGACTCAAGCTGCTCGGCCATTCTGGCTGCCGTCCTTCGACGCATCTGTTCTGTGAGGATGTCGTCAACGGATCTGAGTGGAGTGGACTCTACTGGAGCCTCCACAACAGGCTGTTCAAACGCGGGTTCAACCCGGCTTGAAATCATTTGCTCCGCCGTCTTCAGCGGGGTCGCCGGTTCTTCAACAGGAAGAGCGGGCTGAACGGATTCCCTTGCTCCTTCTCCAATCTGCTCTGGAACGGAGAGTTCAACGTCCTGAGCCTTGAGCTTTTCAAGGGCAGTTTGTTCCCCGGTGACGATCTTGCTTTGGGCCTCGCGGAGAGCTTGATCAACAAGCTGCTTGGTCGTCGCAATCGACTTCTCAATTTGCAACTGCTGGTCCGAGATGGGAGTAGTTCTCTCCTTTGGAAGCGTTGCCTCAAGAGCGTCCAACTCGACCCTGGCCCGCTCCAAGTTCTCCAGTCCCTTTTCGATGCCTACTTCAAGTCCAGCTTTCTTGTCGGCCAGTGATTCGAGCGAGCGAACGTATTCTGACGCACTCTTTGAAGATCCACTCTTCAGACCACCAGCAAGAGCCGCCGTCATCAGAAGCGAAACTGACGCCTCGGTTGCAGCTCTGACCTTGTCTTCGGGTGTGGAGTCCTTGTCCAGAAACACATCCACCGCACCCGCTGTGGACTGCGCTGCACCGGATGCCACCTGTGGAGTGAACGCCGCAGCAAGACCGAGTTCAGCACCTCGGGAAATCTTCGCTGCATTTGCAGCAGCAGCGACATCGGCAGCGAGGACAGATTCGCCAATCCTGCCAAGAGTGACTGGAAGCCTTGCTGCCTGTCTTGCGGCACCAAGAGTTCCAAGCGTGGCCACGTTTACCGGGCTCAAAAGATCGGCAGCCACCTGACCGATCACACCAGTTGCAGCCGCAGTCTTGGGTCCAACAACTCCACCGATTGATTCACCGATGCGCTTGCCCGCTTCTCGCTTTTCGGGAGATGCGCTCAGGAGAGCCATCATGCCTTCGCGATCCAAGCGCGAAGCCTCAGGCAGCATGTACGGCTTCGGCTCTGGCTCCAAAGCCTGACGAACAGACCTGGTGACAGTCTGGACATCCTGCACGGATGGCATTCCCACAAGAGGCGTGGCCACCCGTGCGAACGATGGAGCAACCTCCTTGATCCGCTCAAATACAGTTGGAGCTGCTCCAATCGTTTCAGCCTCTGGATTCTTGGCTCTGCCAACCGCAGCAAAAGCCTTCAGGACATCGTCTTGAGAGGGTGGCTTTTCGCCATCCATCTCAATCGTGATACCCGTTGAGTCCTGCGTGACTTCGTAGATTGGCATAGCGACCTACTTCACCTTGAGCGTGTAGCCTGGAATCGAAATCGGTTGAGGTTGGACAGGTTGCGCTGGGGCTCCGGGTGCTGGCTTTGGAGCTGCCGATGGCAAGCTTGTTCCAAACACATCTGCAAGGATTTCCTTTCTCCTGTCAGATGTAACTCCCTTCTTGAATGACACCCGAGGAACGATTTCTTGGCTCAGTTGATCTTGGCTGTATGTGACGTTGTAGTCTTCTTCCTCTGGCTTCGTTTTTCCAGACATCACGTCGGCCAACAACGGGTTGGACTTTCCCATCTCGGCCAACTGCTCTGGAGTTCCGCTAAACGTACCGTATCCGGGAACATTGAATTGGATGTATCCAGACTTCCTCTTGGCGGCTTCCTCGCGCTGGGCTTCCTCGGTCTTCGCCTGAGAATACATCGACTCCAGTGTGTCGATGTCAGGTTCTCCAACAGAATAGCCGGGTTGAGCCTGAAGATATCCGGTCATCTCTGGACGCTTCTGCTCGCGCTTTCCTTGCTCGATCTTCCTCTGCCTCTCCTCGGTCGCCTTCTCTTGCTCGGCAATCCTGAGAAGCTCGTTGGTCATCGACTCGCTTCGATTCCTGTTGATCCTTTCGAGCATCCGTTGCTGCTGGATGTCCTGCATCCGATTTTCCAACAGGAACTTTCTCGCAGTAGCGGCATCCTGAGCACGCTCGGTCGTACCGGAAGCCATTCCGTACAACCCGCCAGTCAGCAGGTTGGCGATCTGTGACACGGCACCGGGCCGGTATTTCGCGGCCTGCTCCAAATCCTGAATGCTTTGTTCAGCCATGATGTGATTGGGTTAACGGTAAGCGTACTTAACATCAGCAGCAGACCCGGCCAACCCTCTGATTCCACCGATAACACTACCGGCAATCGCCAGAGGATTTCCTGCCTGAGACGCTTGGAATTCGCCCTGGGCGTTGGCCAACGCGAACTGCGATCCCTGACCCAGAAGCTGTCCCGGTCCCGCCTGCTGCATTCCCTGCATGTACTGCGGCTGCGCGAACGGCGAGGAACCCTGCTGAAGCCCGCCAAGCTGCGCGGCCTGCGACACGATTGGCGCGAGTCCAAGAGCGGACTGGACGTTGGCGATGTTCTGCTGCCGGCCAGCGGTGCGCTGCTGTTGCGCTGCCATCTGTCCCGCGAACGTCTGCTGGGAAGCCGTGTTCCGTTGGCCAGTAGCCGCGAGGATGTTCTGGAAAGACTGCTGCGCGTTGCGGTTCGCCGTGTCGGACGTGGTCTGACCGGATTGCAGGAGACCGAGGGCTTGGGCGCGGCGTTGGGTATCCGACTGCTGGATGGCTTGAGAAACCCCGAGTGCTTCCCGGAGCGCGGACGCATTGCCGAGGATGTTGCCAGAAGCCGCTCCACGCGCACGCAATGCCTGCTCTGTGGCCCTTTGAAGGCCGGGAGGCAAAGAACCAGCCTGAGCCAGTTCTCCGCCAATCTGACGCTCCAATTCAGCCCGCATCGAGGCCGACATCCCGGTGTCGCGCAGTTCCTGCGGCAGGGATACCCGCTCGTACTCCGGGGCCGATGGCGCAGTCTCCTCGACGCCTCGGGCGCCAGAACGCAGATCGGAGAGGAAACGGTCGTAGAGCTTGTACCGCTCGGGATCGGCGGTCTCCAGCTCCCGGCGACGTTGCTCTGCGAACTGGGTGCCGTACTCCTTGGAAAGGTCGAGCTGGGCCTTGGTGAGTTCCGGGGCCAGCTTGGCCAGTTCCCGAGCGGTCTCGCGGGTGATGTCGATGTCCGACATGCCCGTGAAGTCGTAGGACTTCGTTTGGCCGGTGGCTGGATCGACGTAGGTGCCCTTGCGACCCAAGCGCGATGCGGCCTCGATCTCGCGCAGCAGCGGGTACGTCTCGGTTTGGGCGTAGACCGCCTCGCGGTTTGCCGCCGCCATGTCAGGTGCTTTGTAACTTCCGCCCATAAGAAATCCTCTTGTTGAAAAGCAGGTTGCAGTAACGGTCGAAATCGAACAAGCGGACCTTGCCGGTTGCCGCGTTGCGTCCGCCGATCTTGGTGACGTGCTTTCCGCACCGGCTCAACAGGACCTTCATCAGCGATTGGACGGCGTCCTCCTTGCTGGCCACAACGACCTCGACCCATGCGATGGATCCCTCGGGATCGTTGGCCTGCCAGTCATCGGATTGGGACAGGTCGCTAATGAACCGGACGGCACCGACTCCCACGCACTGGCCTTCGTGCTGGATGAATGCGATGCGCCCTTTGAAGTAGCTCATCCAAGCGAGAAGCTGATCGTCTGACCAGTTGCGGCAGTTCCCCCACTTTTCGCGAAGCAGGTTGATTGCGCCGTGGGTCATTGCTCTGGCCTGATCGAGTCGAGGAATCCGCTGGTCGTAATACTCTGCGGCATCATCCGGCCACCGATGCCCGTGGATGTCTTGAGCTTGAACTGGATGTTGTTCCATCGACCGCGAGAAATGAGGTTGAAGGACTTGAGGAACTTCAGCTCCTGAGGCCCAACGTCCACATTGGACTCCAACGTGGTAAACGTCTTGCCCATGTCCGTCGAGAACGCCATGTCGAACGAAGCGGTCCAATCCACGTTCTGGTTCTCCAGAGCGAACTGAACATTGTACCCGGTCTTCTGCGGGATGGGCTCGTTGAAGTTGTACGCCTTGGTGATGATCCGGGATTCGTAAGGATACCCGGAATCGAAGAACGCGGTGATCGGGGATGGATCGGTGCGTGTGTTTGGTAGGTAGTCAGAGAACGACCACACCTGGCCGGAACCCGAGTTTGCCGACAGGACTTCTCCGCCCCACATGAGGATGGGTCCGTTGCTGGAGAACGAGGTGGGGATGAAGTCCGAGACGGACCAGTTTGTCCAGTAACCGATCCAAGCCTTGGCCAGCAGGTGGTAGACGAGGACGCAGTTGTTGGCGTTTGCGGAGCCGGTGAGGATTTCCTGATCGGATTCGGTGAGGATGGGGAGTTGATCCTCGGTGAGGAGATCCTCGAAATCGCTCAGTGGAACAGCGAGCAGGTAGCGGTTGTTCCAGGACACGGCATCGCAGAGGTGCAGCTTGGATCTGTTGATCTTGGAAACGATGTCCTTGATGGGCGCGGAGATTGGCAGGCCAACGTCTGTCTGGGTGCCCGCTTGGATCTGGGCGAGCGAGCGGACGCCGTCGCGTGAGAGGAACAGGACATCGGCGCCGACACCAACAATGGATCGGTGGGAGACGCAACCGATGTTTCCCGAGACGAGTCCGATCTCCCAGTCTGCCGGGTCTTGGGAGGGGTTGGCATCGACGTACCAGATGGAGCGTTCCTTGAGGACGAGGAGCCGGAATCCGAACCAAGAGAAGAGTCCGGTGATTGGATCGCCATCACCACCGATGCGGACGCTGCCTGCTGGATCCCACGATTCACCGTCAAGGATGTCGGAGAAGTACAGCGTGTCTGGCAGCAGCGTGGTGTCTGCTGAAGCGCAGAAGAGCCGCTGGGTATGCGCCACCAGATAGATCGGCTTTGCGGGAGCGGCGAGGGAAACGTAGGCGACGGCGTGCGATCCGTTTGCTGGACTGATCGTGATGCTTGGTGCCGTGGTGTATCCCGATCCCGGATTGGTGATCTCGATGGCAACCAGACTTCCGGATCCAGATACGACAGCCACGCCCGTTGCGGTAACGCCAGACGGAGGAGCTGTGAATGTGATCGTTGGAATTGATGAGTGGTTTGTGCTCTCGTTGATCACATCCACCCGGCTGACCTTGCCTGCGGTGATCGAAGCGTTGGCGTTCGACGAGTCGATGTACTTCAGCGACCCAACGCCATCGGAGTAGTACAGCTTCTCGTTGAGCTGGGCGAAGTACACGTACTCAGCAGATGAACTGTACGAGGACCCTGTGATAGCACCGAACGAGGTCGTCGGGTTTCCAACGTAAAGCTGCCGGGTTGCTCCCGATGGGCTGTATCCAGCGATGACAATCCGCTCCGATGCAGCCGTGTCGAAGTAGAAACCGGAGATGATCTCGATGTCCGTTGGAAGGCTGCTGCCCCAGTAGGAGGTGATGGATTCCCAGTTGGTGACGATGCTCTCCCAAGTGGCCGACAGGGAGTTGCCGATGATGGACTGGGCACCGTACCGGGTGACGAGATTGCCGAAGTCGTCGTAGTCCATGTTGACCGCATCCGCGAGGGATGTGGCCGGGATGCCGTCAGGTCGAGTGGCGGTGATGACGCCGGAGGGAAACCCGTTGCTTCCGTCCAGGACGATCTGGTCATCGAGAGACTCTGACGATTGGAATGGCATCAGACGATGTCGTTGAAGTCGTAGGAGTAATCCGAGTCAGGAATGATGCGGCTGATCTGCTGTTGTTGGCCACGTTCCATGTCCTTCATGGTGGAGACGTGAGCGGTTCCCTCTGCGAACTTCGCTTGGGCCTTGGAGTACTGCCGGGAGTACTCCAGCAGATCGCCTTCCACGTAGGCCATGAGTGCGTTGTCTGCGCCCCGCAGTTCGATGGATCGGTTGAGCGTGATGGCTGCGGCCTCTCCGAGTTGGCGAACGCAGGACTGCTTCTTCCCGAGGATGAACAGGGTGCCGTTGGCGTTGGGAGTTGGAACCAGCTTGATGCGCGGGATGCCGGACTGGCCGTAGGTGGTCGCGCCATCGGTCATGAGGCGCGAGAGATTGACGAAGTTGTTGGGAGTGGACTTACGGGAGTCCACGTTGTTCCAGATGTTGGGATCGAGCTGGAAGAACGACTGCCATTCTGCGGCGGGGATCTCGATGCCGTCGGTGTCTCCGGTGACGGTGAAGCGGATGGCCACTGGGAGGTCCAAGTAAGATTCCTCACCGGAGAACGAGGTGTAGGAGGAGGTAACGAACGGACTGATGTTCACGATCTCCTGGCCGTTCGTGATGGAGACCGAGACGACTCCGAGTGTATCGTTCCACAGTGCGCCATCCCAGAGCATGGCGTAGCGACGTGCGGTGAACTTCTTGGCGAGAGCCAGAGTTGCCGCATCGGTGAACGAGAGCTTGTCGCAGGCTGCCTGAGCGATTTCGGAGATGTTCATGATCAGAACTCGATCAGCTCAAATTGGACCTTGGCGTTCTGTGTGGTGGTTCCGTCGTTGTTGAACCAAGAAGATGTGGAGTCATTCTTTGCGATCTGAAGAACATCCCCAAAGGACTGAGGCTGGGATGACCCAACCCAGATCTTGAATGTGTGTGTTGCTGAAGTTGAGGTGAATGTGCATTCAGCATTCACAACAACTTGATTGCTACCGTTGACCTGTGCTCCGCCAACACCAATGACGGTTGATGCTCCGTCCACAATCCCAACGTAAACGATGGTTCCGTTTCCTACGTAAGCTGGAACGGAAACCTTGATGAGAGCCTTGTTTCCGACTGCGCGAGGAGTCCAAGTGTACGTCCAGTCAGAAGTGGATCCGCTCTGTTGGAGAGTGACATATCCACCAGCCGAAAGATTGCTGGTCTGTGGAGTGGCAACTGGCTTAACGATCTGCTCCGAGTAGATGAACTTCGCCGCTCCAACGGAGGAGAAGGCAACCAGCTTGAGCTTGTTGGATTCCGCAGAATCCCGAATCAGCACCGTGTCTGCGGCTATTGGCGTGGGCTTGGTTGCCAGATTGGTGAACGTCACGTTGGCCGACCCAACGGTCACAGTGTCGAGAGCACCGTCACCAAGAGTAGTGTTTCCGTTAAACGTGCTCGGTCCCGCGACCGTGACGCTCGTGATCGTGGTGGGTCCGAGGGCAACACCTCCAACGGTTCCGATGGTTGCTGCGCCGGTACTGAGGAAGGTGCCGGTGTTCGTGATTCCCGCGACCGAGATTGAGGAAGTGAACGTGGTCGTCGAGTTGAACGTGACGCCACCGTTGAAGATCGCTGCGTTCCCGACCGTGAGACTTCCCGCGAGCGTGTTTGATGCGCCGGCATTGGATTGAACGATGTTGCCGTAGACGGACAGGTTTCCGCCCGACGTGCTGATGTTGCCAGATGCTGCGACCGTGGACGAGAACACCGCTGCCCCGGTGACATTCAGCGTGGTTGAAAGGGTGGCCGCTCCAGCCACGGAGAACGTACCGCCAACAGCAGTGTTCCCGCTCGCTGCAACGACGGTGAACTTGTTGGTGTTGACCGTGATGTTGCCCTCCAGGGTGACATTGCCGGCCACATCCAAGGTGCCGGTGAATGCGGCAGCAGTGGTGGAGAGCTTGAGCGAACTGTCGTTGCCGCCGCCATCGCAGATCGTCTTCAGCGATGAGTTGATGATTGCCGTATCGGTGGTCTTGAGGAGACCCGTGTACGTTGACGAAACCGTTGAACCTGTGAGCGGCGTACCCATATCAGTCTTTTGGGAGTGCATACCATCCGGCGGGGATGGTCACGCGGTTTTGGCTACGGACGAGATTGCCGTCCTTGGTTTTGACGAAGACGCGAGCCTTGACGGGCTCGGCCAGGAGGACGGGTTCGCCTTCAGGAACGAGGATCACCCGGCTGGCGCATCCGCTCATGGCGATCAATGCGCTCGCGCAGATCACGCTTAAGATCGTCCTGGGGCTCTGCGAATTGGCCATGGGTATCCTTTCCGGCGAGTTCCTCAAGCCACTTGAGGATTGCGGTAACGATTTGACCGATGACGTTCACTTCTCGGGCGTGGCGTCCTTGGCGGCGATGAGGCCGATGCCCGCGGTGACGGCGGCAATAACGGCGGCGATATCGACGTTGGTGGATGGATCGTTGTCGAAGAGTGCGCGGAGTGCTCCGCCGACTGCGACGAGGATGGCTCCGATACCGGCGATGGTGGTCTTTGTGTTCTTCATGATTTGTCCCAGTTCCTGATGTGTTTGATGAGAATGATGATGCCGATGACGAGGCCGACCAGCAGTGAAGCGAACCGGAGGTACGGACTGATGGCGTCGATGAAAGAGATCGCGACGGATCCCGAGGTTGCGCTGGTGGCGATAATGCCGTCTCTGATGTCGTTAGTATTCATCGGCTAGAGAGTGTGAATGCGCCAGACTTGTTTACGATGTAACCTCAAGACGCAGCTTTGTATTCGGAACACTGGCCAGTGTGAAGTCAGTTGTTCCCGTGCTGTAGAAGATCGTGTCCACGCCTGGTTGAATGTACGACGGCGTTGCAGGCGGAATCTGAGGACTGATGTACGTACCATTTGTCACCGTGCCCGATACATCAACCCCAGTGATGAGACGCTTTGTTGCGATGGTGTCTACGTTTGAAAGTCCATACGCATGAATCTGCCACCCGAGCACACCGTTCAGCCCGGTTGTTGATGGTGCTGTCAGGTTAAGCAGTGCTGTTGATCCAGTTCCAGATCCGCGAGCCCAACTTGTGTCAAAAGAAGCAAGCGCACCAGTAAGTGTTGATCCGGTTGGATTTGAGGCCCATCCAGTCAGAGTTCCGTCGCTTGCGATTGCAACTCTTTGACCGCGAGGACGACCGGACGGAAACGCTGCGTCATCCAGAAGCAGATTGTCAATCAACCCTGAAGTCAAAGGTCCGCTTGGTGTTGAAACGTATCCAAGCATCCCACCGGAGAAGTATAGATGGTTCACGCTTGCCAAAGGAGTTGTGGCTACGGAATTCAATCCCGTGTAGCTTACGCTTTGGCCATCAAGCGAAATATCGAACCGGCCAGTTGATCCATCGAGCTTTGCGTAGATTCGGCAGAAGATCCAACTCGCGCTTGAGTACGACGGAATGGTGATGGTTCCGAGAGACGTTGAACCATTGAATGCCTCAAACGTGATGTCAGCTACACTTGCTGTGTAATTGAAGATCCTGCGAAGCCTTAGCGACAGATCTCCAAACTTGAACACCTGAAACCTAGCTTCAGACCTCATCAAGTTTGTTGGATCATCATTATTGAATCCTATTAGGTAGGAAATGTCAAATGTGGCCCAGATCTGGTTTGGGCTTCCAATAGCTGTTCTTGGAACAGCGCAACTTGTTATCGACGTAAACGCATTAAAATTTGATGAAGTTTGACTAAGCCAAAGACCCAAAGCTCCACTAGCGGATCCCCTACCGCTGTTTCCACCAACATTTGGAGTGGCAAGTCCTGGAGCGTAAAACGTGGTGTCGCTGGTGTAGCTTACGAACAGGAAATCCTTATCCAGATTCATTCCAGTCGCTGCCGATCCAGATATGATTGCTCCGGTTGCAGCATTGTAATCAAATCCGCAAAATCTCAGTCTTGCCATAATCGTTAAGGATAGGTTTCGTCGAAGATAACAACCACCTTCAAAACATTCAGGTCAACAGCAGACACAATTGCTTCGTCGAGGATGACAACGGACTTCAGTACGTTGACATCAACGGCTGGAGGAATCGTCTCATCCAGAATGGCCACAGACTTTAGCGCATTCAGGTCAACGGCTGGAGGAATCGTCTCATCCAGCACAACAACCGACTTCAAAGCGTTGAGGTCAACGCTGAACAGATTACCGTAGAAGATATGTGAGTTCATATCATTGGTAATCGATTGTTACGCACAGGTTTACTGCGGCAGAAACAGAAGACACGGCGATCTTGAGGTAATTTCCTGCCGTAATCGGAAGAGAGACGACAGAAGTGTTCAATGTGCTGGAACAGCTCAATGGCGAACCGAGCGTTCCTGCATTTGTAGTGAGCTGCACGGAGCAGGTTCCAGAAGTGGTTTGAGCTGAGATTCGCGTGATGGTCGCGTTCGCGTTGATTCTGGCGATCAACCAGTAGGTGTTATTGACCGGATCAAGTACGCTGGTTGTAAGCTGCTGAACACCAGCACCAACCCCCGCCAACAGCGTAGCCACCGACACCTTGCAGGTGGTTGACGTGCTGGCATCGACAATCGGCAGGACATCGTTTGCCGTGTCGATTGCCGGGATGGATGTGAGTGAGGAGATTTTAGGCATGATCAGGCCCAGGCGGTTTGCGGAGCGTTTTCAGGACGTGGGCCTTGCTCCGAGGTCCACACGATAAATTGGTCTGCGCCAGTTGGAACGTCGAGGTTTGCAGCGTCCCGGAAGAGTACCCAGTGCTTGCCGTCGGACACAAAGATTGGGTCGCCGTCTTCGTCGGTGCCGGTCTGGTGGATCCACGGACCGAGGATGGCCAGTGCGTAGGTGTGTGTTGCGAGTGTGGTGACGGGGTTGCCGTCCTCGTCGAAAGAGACGAATCCATTATCCAGCCCGAACTGGACTGCCTGCTCCTGGGTATCGAATTTGAGCAGGTAATCGATCATGGCGTGGAGAGGGCTTGGAGTTGGGCGTTGGTCTTGATGGTGTTGTAGTATTGGATGGATTGGATCCAGCCGCCGATGAAGCTGGAACCCAGTCTACTTCCGATGGTCATCTGCGTGTTGGTTGGAACAGTTCCTGACGTGTCGGTCACCACCGATCCTCCAGAAAGACTGAGAGCAAAGTCATTGAGCTTGTACCTGAATGCCATTCCGAACGGAGTCAGTGCTGGCACATTGATCCCAGACGTTGCGGTAGCCTGAGCAACTCCGCCAACTGTGACCAGCGACGCTTCAACCCCTCCGAAATAGATCAGAATACGATTGGTCGCAGTGACATCATCGCACGCAACGTATGTGGGGGTAACCGCTGGCTGAACAGCCTGCTTCGATCCCTTGAACACCAACGTCCCCTCCGTCTGGTTGTAAAACGCCGTAAACGCCGCCCCGGTGATGGAGCACACGTCGGCGGAGCGGACAAGCGATGTGGTGGTCGTCGGGATGTAGGACGTGGCGAAGGCACCGGCTTCAAACTGTGCACCCCAGATGAATACGTCGGATGTTGTTTGACCGGTGTATGTGGGAACTGACGTGGTGTTGGTGTTATTCGTGAACGCAACATATGCTGTGCCGATTGTTGCCGAAGCTGTAGCGGATTTAGTGACGGCTACGCGCCACCAACCGCCACCGAACTGAGTGACAGCAACTGTTGGAGACCCAGTAGTGTTTCCCACAGCACCCGTGGTAACATTGAATGCCACTACGGTAGATCCAAAGGCTGATGAATAAAGGGCTATCGCCACCCAATCCGGAGCTGTCGCGCCAGTCCCTTTTTTAATGAAAACTGACTGGGTGTAGGAGGTTCCGGAAACAGCAGAAACAGACGAGGCATTGACGATTGTATGCTGACTGTTTGCTGTCGTTTCGGACAACAAATCCGCATCTATCGTTCCATTGGGTGATGCTGTCTGGTTGGTCGCGACTGTGGTTGCGCTTTTATTCCAAATGGCGTTGCTCAGGTCTTCAGACCAAGTAGCCAGATTCGCCCTCTGCTCCTCAATCAGCAACCCACGGCACAGACGGGTAACCGGGTTGAAATCGATTCGTGCGACGTTGTTCGTCGCCGTCTGGATCAACCCGTTGCTTCCAACGAAGGTTCGCGTTGTCGAAGAATTCGTAAACGTCGGCAGCGGACCAATGTTGGCCACATACGCCTGTCGAGCAGCGAATTGCAGGTCAAGCGTCAGCGCGGGATCGTATGGAGTCACCAACCCCTTCTGCGCGTTGAGCCTAAGACTGGTCGAGAGGCGCATGGCTTAGAACGTGATCTTGCCCTTGTACGCAATCACGGTCCCGCTGGTGAGCTGGAAGCTGTCGATGCTGCCAACGATCACCATGCCGGCGGGGATGGTGGTGGAGGTCCAGGTTCCACTCACCCCCTCTCCGGTAATGGACGTGAACACTGCGTTGGAAACCACCTGCAACGCGCAGAACGGCCCGCTCTGAAGCGTGGTCGCAGTAACCAACTGGAACCCGGATGTACCCATCCCAAGTTCGATGGCCAAGTTTGAGATGTCGCTCATATGTCCCAGATCTTCCTGATTTGATTCTTCGTGAAAGTGCTTTCGAACCGGGTTCCTTGCCGGTCTTCCATCTTGCTAAACCCCTGCTTCACCTTGTCCTTCAGTTCAGCTTCTCTGGCAAAGCCGGTGGCAGCGAACCTCGCAATGGGTTGACGCTGCCACCGCTTCCCCTCAATAACGATGGATTCAGTTCCCATCGGAGCGATTTGCTCGATGGACTTTCCGCCGTTTTCAAAGGTGTAGATGGGCATGTCAGGACTCCATCTCGCTGTCGTACTTCTCGACCATCTTCCGCATGGACTTCTCGTCCTCGGGCATCTCGGTCTTCTCGGAGTCCTTGTTCTGGTACTCGGCTTGCATACCGCCGACCGACAGGATCTCCACGTAGGCTTCACCCTCTTCGATCTTCTTCACGCGAGCCTTGACCTCGGGAAGCGTGACCTCGTCACCGATCTCGGGAGCAACATTGCTGTTGTCCTCTGCATCGGTCGAGAGAGCCTCGACAGGAATAGAAATCATGGCGCGATCTTCGTCGGACCCGTTTTCCCCGCAAGCGGAATGGGAAAAGGGGACACCGCCTTGGCGATGCCCCCTTGGTCCAACGGCAATCACCATGATGGTGGCCGTTTTCTTCATACGATTACACCGTGGAAGCGGTCTTGCAGCGGTGGACCAGGTACCAGACCGGGTTGCCGGTGGACGCCGTGTTACCGGCAGCCAGACGGAGCGCGGTGAAGTACAGCTTCACGCCGACAGTGACCAACTGGTTGAGCGGGTCGCTCTTGTCGGGCGTGTCGGTGATGACGATCTTCGGAGAGAGCGGATCGTCGCCCGTGAGGTGGGGGATACCGAACGACTCGTTGCCGAACATGAACGAGGCGATGATGTCCTTGCCGGTTCCGAGACCACCACCAGCCGAAGACGCCTGGTACACAAACTCGTCGGCATCCGTGGAGGAGCCGGTCGAGATGAACGAGTTGGTCTGGGTGACAACGCGGCAGCCGTAGATGGAGCCGACTTCGCCCTTGTAGAAGGGTTGACCCTTGTTGCCGTAGTTGGAGGCGTTGAGCCAGTCGCTGTCGCGCATCAGGTCGCGGGCCACGCGAGGATCGGTCGCGTAGACGTAGCTTCCGTTGATGAGCGGGGCGCGATTGCGCTTCAGCCGGGTCATCATGTCGAGGATCGCGCTGGCCGTACAGGTCACCTGATTCGCCGTCGTGCTGGCGTTCAAGTCCTGGAACCGGGGCGGATTCGTGGCCACAGCAGCATTGATCAGCGCACCGGGCACGCCGTACACCTTGATACCGCCCGAGGTGGCATGGGTGTTGATCGCGTCGTCGTTGGAGATCGTCGATTCAATCGCCGTACCGATGGACGAACCGCTGGTGCTCAGGTTGGAGCCAACGAGCGTGTTGCGGATGACGGAGTCAACCCACAGGGCCATGTCGAGACCGGAGGTCTTGGTGGCCTGCTGGAGCGAGTTGAACAGGTCCGTGGCCCGCAGGATGTCGGTGAGGCCGATGACCTGACCGTACTGCGCGAGACCCTTCTCCAGCTTGTTGAGCGCGAGCTGGCGGTAGCTTCCCGCCGCGATGGCGGTGCCTTCCGTGCTGATCGTCTGGACACCGGCAATGCTCGGAGCCCCGAAGCGGAACATGGTGATGGCCTTGTTGCCGTTGTTCTTCGGGATCGGAGCCTTCATCGCGAACTGATCGAGGATCGTCTCCTGCTGGACGATGCTGAGCAGCTCCTTGCTGAAGTAGTTCTGGAACTGATTCGTGAGCGTGGTCGAGGTAGTAACTGGCATGGTATGCTCTTTCTTTTCAATCAGGCTTCACGGTCAAACTCTCGCGCAGCCTTCATCAGGCGATCCCGCTGCTCCTTGAGCGGCATCTTGGCAAAGTCTGTTTCCTCTGCCTTCAGCGGTTGGGTGGCCGTTCCCTTCCCGATTGCTGTTTTCTTCTGGAGCTTGTCCAACTGTTCCTTGAGCGATTTGTTCTCCGCTTCCAGCGACTGAGACATGCCGGCAGCTTTCTGGAGCTTCACGATCTCGACGGCGTGGGCCAGTCCATCGGGTGCTGCCCGAAGGATCTGGAACTTGCCGATCAGGTCCACGGTGGACTTGTACAGGTCAGAATTCGGATCCTTCAGTTCCGGTTCCTTTTCAGACAATCGGAGGTACGTGTCCTCCCACGCCTTGTTGAACCGTTCCTGCTGGACCTTGCTCTGATGTTCACCTGCGGCCTTGCGAGCCTCTGCTGCCTTCTTCGATGCGGCCTTCGCGAGATCCTTGTCGCCATCGGCTTCAAACTCCCGCGCTGCCTTCTCGTAGTCTTCAGCGGTGAACCCTGCCTCGTCCCGGTACGTGTCGGTGGCCTTGGCATCGGTTTGCTGCCGTTGCTTCTGCCACTCATCACGTTCGCGGGCCAACGCTTCCTTCTCGGCCTTGAGGGCCTGCTTCTCGGCGTTGATCGTCTCCCAAGTCTTGCTCTTCCGAGCCTGTTCCTGGGCGAACTTCGACTCCTTCTTCTGCTCGGCCTGCTTCGCCTCCTTCTTCGGAGCCTCTTCAGGCTGCGCCTTCGTATCCTCCGCCTCCTCGGAAACTTCCTTACTGGCAGAAACCTCATTCTGAGGCTCCGTTTGCTCGGTTGCAGATGACTCTGTGGGAGTCTCCTGCGTTTCCCGGCTGTCAATATCGACGCCAGAATCGAAGTCCCTTGCGGCTGCAAGAAGACCGTCAGCACTCAACACTTCACTCATGGTTGCCTATTACTCGTCCAGTAACCGGCAAGAGTCACTGTCCGTACCTTGACCCTTAGTTGCTCGTATCAGAATCCGGGTCTGTATCCTGATCCGAAATGGATTCAGCGTTGGCCATCACTTCGATGACCTTCACCAAACTGGACTGACCCATGGCGAAGCCGCACGAATAAGGCAACTGGTTTCTATCAGTGATCGCGGCGGCATTCTGCATGAGTACAGTGTTGAGCAGGACGTTCTTGAACCTCTTGCCAGTGTCGGACTTGAGGAATGCCTCAAGTCGCTCGGCGTCCTGCTTTGTCCACTGTTCGGACGCGACCCATTTCTGGTGCCGCGTGAAGATCCATGCTGCCTTGAGCCGGTCGAGTAGCCTGATCATTTCTTCTTGGCGGCTTTGCGGAGCCCGGCGGCAGCCTTCTTCTGGAAGGCTTCCTTGCCGAGCTTCTTGCGCCCGATGTAGGCAGCGAGAGCCTTGGGATCGTCGGCTCCCTCTTTCTTGAGTTGGGCGGCCAGTTTGCTGAACTTTGTCTGTTTTTTCATAAATCTACCAGGCGCGACAGCTCCAATGCCTCGGGGTCGTCTTGTCGGTTGCCGTGTCGCAGTTATGGCGTGCGCGGAAGTTCTTTCGGCGTTCCGGGTTGTCCCGTTTGATCTCCATGTTTGGGTCCCCGAACCGGACCTTGATCACTGTTCCCTTCGGGTTTAGCACGTACACGGCTTTCTTCTTCTGTTCGCCGGGCGTGTAGAAGGGTTTGTTGAGCGAGACTTCCTTGCCTTGGTACTTGGCCATGGATGTTATTCCTTAAAACAGTTGCGGCAGAAGGTTTCACCGCGCTCTGAGAGGCGGCATTCGGTGACGTAGAAGGAGTCGCCGCAGGATTGGCAGGTCTCAAGCCAATGGGATTGAACTCCCCACACCAGTCCTGCTGATTGACCGAAGGAAAGCAGCTTGGCCTCCCGCTCGGTGGGTATCGGTGGCACGAACCCGCTAGGAAGAATTTGCACTGTTTACAGGAGATCATTGTACGGGAGCGGGAGCGGCGGGAGCCGGCCTCTGCGGTTGTTGCGGTTGGAGCATCCCAGTGGATTCAAGGAACTTCTGGATCTCCTTGCGGAGCTTGCGGGCCTCGTTGGTGGACACCTGCTCGTAGCCTTGCAGGAGTGAATCGAGCCGCGTCATGAACGCCTGCTGGGCAGCCGGCGTGAACTGCTGGCCCTGCTGCATGGCACCATTCAGGTACTGCATGAGGACACCGATACGACCGGCGAAGTTCTGACCGGGCTTGGCCGGCACCGGGATGCCCACGAGCAGCGTCGGAATGGTCTTGGTCTCGTCCTCCAGTTCGTCCTGGGCCTTCTGACCGGGATCGCGCAGCAATCGCTTGATCAGCGACGGGTCGTCCAGCTCCATGATCGACTTGTCCAACTCCACCTGGTCAATCCACGGCGAGTTCTGGAAGAGCTGTTTCCGATTGATGGCCTGCTGGATCATCATCTGTCGGCTGACCATGTCCATGCCGCCCTTGGGCTCCAGCTCGTACTGGTCGTGGAGGGCCACGGGATCCGCCTCCAGCGAGTCCTCGGCAAATCGGTAGCGCAGGCTCTTGGAATCGTACTGGATGTACAGGCTCCACGCTTGGCGGTAGAGCTTACCGAGAGCCATACGGAAGAGTCGCGCACGCAAGTCACCGGACTGCATGGACTGCGCGTTGATGGACTGGATCTCGGTAGCGGTGCGTCTGTCGCTGCCACCGGACATCGCGGTGGACATGGCGTAATCCGGCGAACCGATGCGGTTCTCAGCGATGGACCGTGTGGACATCATCTCCTGAGCGAAGGAGATGGGCGGTTGCGGCATGGTCACGGGCGCGACGCCGTGAGGGAGGATCTGACCGGGTTGGAACCGCAGGTTGATGGAGTTGGGGAT
>JACCDP010015456.1_pt1 | contig 16933 bp, 19 predicted proteins | sample 7445841 | NCBI WGS metagenome assembly JACCDP01 (sample SAMN15323441, study PRJNA562643) | freshwater metagenome | isolation source: river surface water | place: USA:Blue River Watershed | collected 2017-08-17 | reverse complement strand
GGCGGCCATTTATTCAGGCTTGGGGTGTGAAAGTTTTATCACACGTCGATTAAACGATTGGGTGAGGAAACTTCGCTCACTTAGGAGATAATAAAGCTTCATAAAATATCCCAGGGAGCGAATATGGCTAAGGCACGCGTTGAATTAGATGAAAACGGTTTAGATCCAAATAGATGGCGCGCTCTCTTCGTTATTGCAATCGCCTCTCTGATGGTTGTCCTTGACGCGTCAATCGTGAATATAGCTCTGCCAAGCGCTCAGGCTGAATTAGGAATTTCAGATGCAAATCGACAATGGGTTGTAACCGCATACTCACTAGCTTTTGGAAGTTTGTTACTACTTGGTGGCCGCATATCTGACTATGTCGGTCGGAAGAAGATTTTTATCGTTGGCCTAGTTGGTTTCGCTGCAGCCTCTGGCCTTGGTGGAATTGCCACAAACCAAGAATTACTCTTCGCTGCCCGCGCACTTCAAGGCGCATTTGGTGCACTACTTGCACCTGCAGCTCTTGCGCTTATCAATGTTACTTTCACAATTCCTAAAGAGCGTGCGCGTGCCTTTGGAGTTTATGGCGCGATCTCTGGTGGTGGCGCAGCTATTGGTTTAATCCTTGGTGGAGTGCTAACTGAATACGCAAATTGGCGTTGGTGCTTGGGCGTCAATGTTCCAATTGCACTTATTGCGGTGCTTCTTGCGATTCCATTTATTCATGAATCAAAAGCAAAGGGCGATAACAAATATGACATTCCAGGAGCAACAACCGTAACTTTAGGTCTGGTTGCACTTGTATATGGATTTAGTCAAGCAGCTACTGATGGCTGGTCAGACTTTTCTACCTATCGCTTCTTTATTGTTTCAGCAATCTTCCTTATCGCATTCTTCGTCATTGAAAAGAAAGTTCCAAATCCACTTCTACCTCTTCGCGTCTTAACAGAACGAAATCGCGGAGGTTCATATTTAGCATCACTTCTCGTTGGAACCGGTCTCTTTGCAATGTTCTTATTCCTAAGTATTTATCTGCAAAGTTTCTTACAGTATTCCTCACTGAGATCTGGTTTCGCATTCTTGCCATTCTCAGCTGGTGTAATTGTTTTTGCTGGTGTTGCATCACAATTACTTCCAAAAATTGGGCCTAAGCCACTGATGACAACCGGTTTGGTAGCTGCATCGCTTGGCTTGCTTCTACTTTCACGAATTACACCAACATCAACTTATGCTGCAGATATTTTGCCAGCGCTCTTGATCATGTCTAGCGGTATGGCGCTCTTCTTTATCCCTAGCGCATCAACCGGATTGCATAATGCTGGAGAACATGATGCCGGCGTTGCTGGTGCTGTTCTAAACACCAGCCAACAAATCGGTGGCTCTCTCGGTGCCGCACTATTGAATACTGTAGCAATATCTTCTGCCTCAGCTTTCGCAAAAGCGAATACCGAACTCGGCGATAAAGTCCAGGTATTTGCCCAAGTCCATGGATTTAGTACTGCATTTAAATATGGTGCTGGCTTCTTGTTCCTTGCTGCGATTGTCAGCTTCTTCTCGCTTAATGTCGGAAAAGATTCACTTGTCGAAAGTGAAACCGGGGCAATTCACTAAATCTATAATTGTTTAGTCTAGGAAGAAGTCAAGCAAGAAATCTGTAGTTCCTGGCTTCACTGAATACTTTTCTAGATCTGTTATGCCTTCTAACGCTAGAACTTCATCGTCAACGAAGAAGTTTCCGGTAGTTGTTTTGGCATCGCGATTTAAGATTATGTAAGCAGTGTCAGAGAGAATTTCTGGTTTGCGACAAAAATCGGTATCCACACCCGGAATCATTTGAAGGGCTGCGGTATCAATTGCGGTACGTGGCCAGAGTGCATTTACCGCGATGCCTTCACGTTTGAACTCTTCGGACATTCCAAGGACGCACATGCTCATTCCATACTTGGACATTGTGTAAGCCACATGGCTCTTAAACCATTTAGGGTTCATAGATAGCGGTGGTGAGAGTGTAAGAATATGAGGATTGCGGCCAGCCTTCGCACTCTCCCGAAGATATGGAATTGCTGCCTGTGAAGTTAAGAAGGTGCCGCGAACGTTTACATCAAACATCAAATCAAAGCGCTTTGCGGGAGTTTTTTCGGTCGGCGTTAAGTTGATAGCACTTGCGTTGTTGATCAAGATATCTAAGCCACCAAATTGTGCTGCTGCTTTAGCAACAGCAGCTTCGATTGCTGCTTCATCTCGGATATCGCATTGAATTGGAAGCGCAGTTCCGCCTGCAGCCTCAATATCTTTCGCCGCAGAAAAAATTGTCCCTGGAAGTTTCGGATTTTCTTCCGCAGTTTTCGCTGCGATCGCAATGCTCGCTCCATCAGCTGCGGCTCGCAGTGCAATTGCAAGGCCGATTCCTCGAGATCCTCCGGTGATAAATATTCGTTTTCCGGCCAGTGACATTTTCTACCCCTTTGATTTTTTCTCGAGAAACTTCATGAATGCGATCTGAGCTTCATCTGATTCCAGTGCGATTCTAAATAGCTCCCCTTCGGCTTCCATCACCATGGCTACTGCTTGATGATGTCCGCTCTTAAGAAGGGCCTTGGTATTAATCACAGATGTCGGCGGTTGATTTGCAATAACTTCAGCAACTTCCAACGCCTTAGCAAGTGGGTCTGAAACTACTTCGTTTACCAATCGCATCTGGTGCGCTTCGGTCCCCGAGAAGTTACGGCCGGTTAAGAAAATCTCGGATGCAATTGCATGTCCAACAAGTCTAGGAAACAGCAAAGAAGAACCTGCTTCAGGAACTAAACCAAGTGAGACAAAAGGCATAGATAGCTTTGCATCAGCAGTTGCATAAACCAAATCACAGTGCATCAACATCGTTGTTCCAATTCCAACAGCGTTACCGTGAACTGCTGCGATCAATGGTTTTGGAAAATCATGTAGAACTGCAAGAAATTGCATGACTGGGGAATCGGGCCCGGTGGGTGGGGTATCCATAAAATCTAAGATGTCATTGCCGCCCGTAAATGCGCTTCCAGCTCCTGAAATCACAACAACCCTGATGTCGAAATCGTCTTTTGCCCCGTTGAGGGCCTTAGAAAGATCGGAATACATCGCAGGAGTAAGCGCATTCTTCTTCTCTGGGCGATCCAAGGTGAGATGTAGAACTTGGCCTAATTTATTGCTTAAAATATTACCCATTAGGGCAGTTTATGGTGAACAATCAATATTTCAAAGGGTATTTCTAAAGTCGGAGAGGACTTAGGTAATCCAATTATGGACATCACGATTATGTCTCGAGAGCTAACGCCATTTGAGCATTTGGTTGCCAATCATCTCTGCGACGGCCGATCAAATTCAGCTATTGCACGAGCGACTTCTCATAGTGAAAAGGTTGTCGAAAATACAGTTTCCAGAATGGCCCGAGCCTTTGGAATTAAGTCAGATGGCGATACAAATATTCGAGTTTTACTCGCCCTGGCTTATCGGGCAAATTTTGGCGATGGCTCATTCGATAAATTAAATATTGATTGTTCGCATAGCAAAATTGGTGAAGACGGCATTAGATATTGCGATAAGCACTTAGATTAAAACCTTTAATTCAAAGTAAATTTCTTAGGGCTAGCACTCGAACCAGTTCTTCAAGTGCTAGCCCTAACTATTTCTTACATACAAAAGACTCCCATGCTCCAAGATTGCACTGATGCGAAATCTCTCCAAATTTCACATCTAACTTTTCTGGAGAGTAGAAAGAGTTGAAAATGAATAGAAAATCCTTCGACAAAATAGCAAGTGTAATTGGTCTGCTACTAGCTGGTTTCTTAATCGTAATCGGTGGCATCTTGCAATATGGTGGCAACTTCGCAACAGATCAAGTAGCGGCACAATTAGAACCACAGGCAATAACAATTCCAGCCGAAAATGGCGATCCAAAAGTTACAGATGATGTCAAGAAATTCTTCGCCGATAACGGTGAGAAAGTTATGACAACTGGAAAACAAGCCCAAATGTATGCTGATCATTACATCGGTTTCCATATGTCTGAAATGCCAACATATGCCGCAGCATCCGGAGCAAACCGTGCCGCAGCTGGTGCGTTAGCAGCCGACCCAACAAATCCAGAACTACAAGCTGCTGCAAAGCAAGCATCGGGAATGGTAGAAACTGTTTTTAAGGGCGAAACCCTTCGCGGAATGTTGCTAAACGCATACGCATTCGGAACTCTTGGTCAGATCGCAATGGTCGCCAGTTACGTCTCATTTGCTGGCGGAATAATCTTCTTAATTCTTGCGCTACTTGGTTTCGCACATTTACGTAGAGCAGATACCGATTCAATAATCTAAACCGAGTCCTCATCTCTCCGTGAGGAAAGGCCCTGAACTCGAAAGAGAACGGGGCCTTTTAGTTTTCTAAATTCGATAGGCTCGCCCACATGAGTTCGCTGATTGTTGTCCCTTCGCGCATTTGGGAATATTGCATTGCAGCGATGGTAATCATCTTGGCTCCAGGTCCATCAGTCCTCTTTGTCCTGGCACGCGCAATTGCTTGGGGACGCGCAACCGCGGTTGCTACCGTCGCCGGTAATGTGACTGGGGCATTTACATTGTCTGTAGTTGTTGCAATTGGACTTGGCCCAATCCTTCAACGTTCCGAGATAGCTTTTATTTCAGTGCAAGTTCTTGGCGGCTTATATCTCGTATATCTAGGGATCACTGCAATAAAGCACAGCCAAATTCACGCAAGTGACATGGCAAATCAAGGTGACATTAGACCTTCAACTTGGCGATCAATGCGCGAAGGCTTCTGGGTTGGCGCCCTCAATCCAAAGGGAATGGTCTTCTTCGCCGCTATCTTGCCGCAGTTCGTAGATCGTGAGGCTGGCAATATAACTTCGCAACTTATTCTGATGGGTGCGATTTTTGCAGTTCTTGCTTTCTTCTCAGATGGTGGCTGGGGAATCCTGGCTGGGACTATCCGAAACTGGTTGGCCACAGAATTAAAGCGGTTGGTGTTCATGCGAATGACCGGCGGAGTAGTAATGATTATTTTAGGTTTATTGACACTTCTCTCCGCGATTCGTGGCCAATAAGAAGACCAATGTCAGTGGCATAGAAGAGAATACGACTAATTATGGAACCTATAACTTTAAGTAAAGATGCCCGAGCGTTCATCAGTCCAAGTGATTTAACCTTTGGTTGGGATAATTGCCATCGCTGTTTATGGCTTTATTACAACCATCAAGTTAAAGCACCGCTCTTTATGCCACTTGTTGGGGATCTCGCTGAAATGCAAGAACTCTCCTGTGTCGGCAAAACTTCTGCTGAATTAAACACTGATATGCCTGAAGGAAAAGTCTTCAAACACGCTGGCTGGGTAGTCTCTAAACCGATCATTGTTGATGGCGTTGAAACTCCATATGCGATTCGCGGCAAATATGACTTACTGATGGAGCATCCCGATGGAACGTTCGGAATCGTAGATTGTAAATTCCAGGCTAATCCAAATGACAAATCAAAGTTTTATGCAGTTCAGCTGGAGGCGTATGCCTTTGCGCTCGAAAATCCAGCAAAAGATGCGCCGATAAATGTTTCTACCGCCGGACTACTTGTCTGGTCCCCCGTAAAGGTGCGCGGAAATTCATCTGGAAATTTTGGACTTGAACTATCTTGCAACTGGTTCCCAACCGAGCGAAGCCCGGAACTAATCAATGCTCGACTATCTGATTTTATAAAAATGATTTCTGGTCCAGTCCCTCAAGCAAAAGCTAACTGCGATCAGTGCAAATACATTGATAAGCGCGTCGAGATTCTCTCTGCACTTTAAAATTACTCTTTTTCGCGTTTCTCTTTCTTTGCTTCTTCGCGTCGTTGCTTCATTAAAATAATTTTTGCTTCCGAGGCATACATGTCAACATATTCTTGACCAGAGAGTTCTTGAATTTTCTGCATAATCTCATCGGTAATCTCGCGCAGGACCTTTAGGTCTGAGGTGTCGCCTTTGTAATAAAGCGGTTCTCCGAAAATCATTTCCACGCGCTGCACCTTTGGGACAACTTGTCCGGTTGGTTGAATTTCAGCAGTGTTAAACATAGCTACCGGAACAATTGCTGCGCCAGATTCAATTGCCATACGCGCAATACCGGTTCGACCTTTATACAACTTTCCATCAGGAGATCTAGTGCCCTCCGGATAAATACCGATACAGGCTCCCCCCGCCAAAAGATCTAGCCCGGTAAGAAGGGCCGCTTCACTACGGCGCCCTCCTGAACGGTCGACTGGTACTTGGCCCAGTGCAATAAAAGTTATCTTCTTGATAAAGCCTTTAATTCCTGGCGAAGTGAAGTATTCACTCTTGGCCAGAAAAGTAACTTTGCGCGGCACAACAAGTGGCATAAAGATTGAGTCGCTAAATGAGAGATGGTTTGAAGCAATGATCACGGGCCCGCTCTGAGGAACATTTCTAAGCCCAGTAACTTTTGGGCGAAATAGCAGGGTAAGGATCGGGATAAGGAAGGACTTCAACGCTTGATAAACCACGGGCATAATTTATGCCTTATCTGCTTCTTATGACACCATCTGAGCGTGACTAATATCCCAGAAAGTGAGTCTTTGCGGCTTTTTGCTGGGAAAACCGGAGTTCTAATGCTTCACGGCTTCACAGGTTCGCCAGCATCGATAAAACCTTGGGCACTTGCATTACATGATCGTGGATTAAGTGTTTCTGTTCCAAGATTGCCGGGGCACGGAACTCACTGGTCAGATTTAAATAAAGTTTCCTGGCAAGACTGGTACGAAACCATAGAGAAAGAATTCTTGGAATTAAAAAAGAAATGTGACCAAGTTTTTGTTGCTGGCTTTTCAGTTGGCGGCGCACTTGCACTTCGGTTATCTCAGATCCGTGGGAGCGAAATTGCTGGAACTATTCTTTTAAACGCTTCTATTTATGATGAGCGGGCACGCTTTAGATTTGTCGGAGCGCTATCAACATTTCTCCCATCCATAGCTGGTGGCGATGGAGACGTTGCAAAGCCAGGTAATCCGAAACATGGGTATGACCGAATTCCGCTGAAGGGACTTAATCAAGTCCGCAAGCTTTGGGAAGTTGTCGAGCGCGATCTTTACTTAGTAGATCTTCCGCTAATGGTTGCCTACTCCCTAAATGATCATGTCGTGCATCCGGTTTGCAGTGAAACCATTATCGACAATGTTTATTCGGCTGATATCCGCGAAGTAGTATTTGAGAAATCTTTCCATAATGTTGCACTTGATCATGATGCCGACTTACTAAATGATGAAACTATGGACTTTATTCTTGATGTTCTATCTGGTGAGTTAAGCCGAGGGGAATCAATTTACGAATCAGATGAACGTGAATTAATAGATGCCGAGTTTGAATCGATAGTTTCCGGTCTTTCACTTGATGAATCAGCACCAACAACTTATTTAGATGAATTAGATGCCAGACCAAATGATCCTGAAGGATTTACGCCACCTAATCCAAGGTTGCCGAATTCAGATCAAACTTCGCGACTTGCACTGCTTGGAATTGTTGGTGGTGGCGCTTATATGTTCTTTGAATTGTTTTCAGATATTGATTTGCTAGGAATGGGACCCTGGCCCGGGCTACTCGCATTTATTGGTGGACTTTCAACTCTCATCTGGCGTTCGGCCAGAGCAGATGATGATTTCGGAGATGGCGTCGAGCTTTAATTCCTAGATAAATCTGCAGCCCCGACTAATCCAGCATCATTACCAAGTTTTGCAGCAACTATTTCTGGAACTGGATGTTTTCCAACAAATGGCATTTCGCGCATCATCGCTCTTCTTGCTGGCTCTAGAAGTAATTCGCCGGCATCTATTACACCGCCACCAATTACGACGATAGCCGGATCAAATAGCATCGCTAGCGTTGCAATACCTTGCCCAAGCCAGTCGCCCAAATTCTCTAATACGCCAATTGCAAGTTTGTCCCCTGCTCTGGCTGCATCGGTAATGTGATTTCCAAGTAATCCAGTAATAGTTCCATCCCCGCGTGCCAGTAAGTCCTTGGCACTATCTGGATCTTTTGCAATTGCCGCTTTCGTCTGGCGCATTAAAGCGGTTCCGGATGCATATTGCTCGAAACATCCCCGAATACCGCAACCGCAAAGTTCGCCACCGGGCGCCACTCGCATATGACCGAATTCAGCGCCAGTTCCATTTGCACCGCGAAGTGGTTTGCCATCAACAATAGCTGCGCCACCAAGTCCTGTTCCAACGGTAATCATGATGACGTTTTCTTGGCCTTTACCCGCGCCATAAACGCGCTCTGCCCATGCTGCGCTATTTGCATCATTTTCAACAATTGAATTAATTCCACTTATTTTATGTAGCGCTTTAGAGATATTGACGCCATCCCAATCTTTAATATTTGGTGCACCCAGCATTGTTTGCCGATCCGATGAAACTAAACCTGCTGCTGAAATTCCAATTCTCTCGGTTTTGTGAGTAGTTTGTAATTCAGCAACAACATCAGCGATTACTTGATTGAGCGCATTTCCGCCTTCGCGCGGCGTATCTGCCCTAAAGGTGCGAAGAATTTTTCCAGTTAAATCTACAACGCCGCCCAGAACCTTAGTTCCGCCAATGTCAACGCCTATTGCTAAGTCAGAATTAGCCAAATCAAATTAGCCTTCGAGTTTTGTTTTTAACTGGCTTAGTGCAAGATCGATTGTTGCGCGTTCAGCTTTCTGTCGCATCATTGCTGGAACAGGCATCGAAAGTGCAACTGTTAATTGATATTTCACAGTTGTGGTGTCATCACCATTATCAGTAATTTCGTAGGTTCCGGACATCTCGGTAAGCAAGTCCGCTTCATCAAGTGAAAATGAAATTTCAGATGGTGATTTGCTCCAGTCATAATCTAAAACAACTCTATCTTTCATGACACCGGCATCAATCGACATCTTTGCTTTTGATGCGCGACCAGTTGCATCTTTATCCTGGACTTCAACGCTCTTAATTGCGGTTGACCAAGTTGGGTAGGTTGCAAGGTCAGTCAACACTGCAACTACCTCGCCAATAGGGGCTTCAATTGTTATCGAATTCTCAGAAATGTCGCTCATGTAGCAAGGTTACCCATAAATTCTTTAGATGACATCTTCCAAAATTGGCCGCCTCGACGATAGCGTTCACCTTATGGATCAATACACAGTACCGGCAATCGTCCCGCCAGCTACATCTGGCAATCTCTCTGACCTTGTTGCAAATCGCGCAGCAAATGAGCCCAATCGAATCACGCTATCCCGTCCGTTGGGCGAAGGATGGCAAGGCGTAACTGCTAAGGAATTCGATACCGAGGTTCGCGAAGTTGCAAAGGGCTTGATGGCTGCAAATATTGGACTTGGTGATCGCGTAGCGATTATGGCTAAGACAAGATACGAATGGACAGTTTTAGATTTCGCTGTTTGGTATGCCGGAGCAGTGTCGGTTCCAATCTATGAAACTTCAAGTTCAGAGCAAGTTGAATGGATTTTAACTGACTCAGGTGCGGTTGCAATTATTGTTGAAACTCCTGCCCACCGTGAAGTTGTAAATCCAGTTCTTACCTCTGCATGTAAAAATGTTTGGACAATTACAGATGGTGCGCTAGATGAACTTACAAATCTTGGAAGCAAGATTTCAGATAGCGAAGTTGAGAATCGTCGAAATCAACCTAAACCTGAAGCGCTAGCCACGCTCATTTACACATCAGGAACAACTGGAAAACCTAAAGGTGTTCAATTAACGCACGCAAACTTTCTATCCGAATGCGGAAACGTAGTTCAAGGAGCAAGCGATCTATTCCTGAAGCCAGGTGGATCAACTCTGCTATTCCTTCCGATCGCACACGTCTTTGGTCGCATGGTTGAAGTTGGCGCTATTACTGCGGGGCTACATCTAGCTCACTGCCAAGACATCACAAGACTTCCTGCCGACCTTGGAACTTTCAAGCCAACCTTCGTTCTTGCAGTGCCAAGAATCTTTGAAAAAATCTACAACGGTGCAGAAGCTAAAGCTGAAGCCGCTGGCAAGGGTTCTATTTTCCGTAAGGCTGCAGATGTTGCAATCGCATACAGCGAGGCGCAAGATTCAAAGAAGAAGAATCTTGGCTTAATTCTTAAGCATGCGATCTTCGACAAACTCGTTTATTCAAAGATCAGAGCTGGAATGGGTGGCCGCGTTGAAGCTGCAATTTCAGGCGGTGCCCCACTTGGTGCGCGACTAGGACACTTCTATCGCGGTGCCGGAATAAATGTTTTAGAAGGATACGGATTAACCGAAACAACTGCGGGTGCAACACTTAACTTAACATCGGCGCAACGAGTTGGTTCTGTTGGACGCCCACTTCCAGGAACAACTGTCAAAATTGCTGAAGATGGTGAAGTCCTTATCAAAGGCAATATCGTCATGAACGGTTACTGGCAGAATGATGCAGCAAATGCTGAAGTCTTTACTAGCGACGGCTTCTTCAAGAGCGGTGACCTTGGAACACTCGACCACGCTGGCTTCCTATCAATCGTTGGACGCAAGAAGGAATTGATTGTTACATCTGGCGGAAAGAATGTGGCTCCTGCAGTTCTGGAAGATCGCGTTCGCTCACATCCACTAGTAAGTCAATGCATGGTCGTTGGTGATAACAAGCCATTTATCGCAGCACTCGTCACTATTGATCCGGATGCAATCAAAAACTGGATTACTGCGAATAAGAAAGATGGCGCAACCATCGCTACCCTAACCAAAGATCCTGATCTGAATTCAGTTATCCAAACTGCAATCGATGAAGCAAACAAAGCGGTTAGCCGTGCAGAATCAATTCGTAAATTCACAATCTTGCCAACTGATTTCACAATTGCCGGGGGCCAATTAACTGCAAAACTTTCAGTTAAGCGACATGTTGTTGCCGCCGAATTTGCAGAGGAAATCGAAGCGCTCTTTACGTGAAAACCGCTCGTGGCCTACACGACGAGATAAGTAAAGACTTAAGCGATATCGGCAATGGCTTAGATGCTCTGGCTGGTCGAATCGACTGCCAGAGTGATCATCGGGCATTTCTTCGGCAATTGAGGTCAAGGGTGTCCAGGCTTACCGACCTTCTTAGCGCTGAAATTCCTGCAGCAGATGTAACTTCCCGGACTATTTTCTCCATGGAAATCCGTCGAGAAATTTCTGAAGTAAATCAGATGTTGGAAGTTGAGAATTCATCCGAGGATATTTTGCTACAGCTAAAAGAGCTTCTGGGATTCCCCAAACATTTCTTAGATCAGACTAATGGCAAGCTTCGGACACTAGTGCCGCTTACAAGACGCGAAAAGGAAGTTTTATCCCTGCTGCCCCGTGGCTTGACCGCGAAAGCAATGGCTTCAGAATTGTTCCTTACAGAGGCAACAATTAAGACGCATTTAGCAACAATCTACCGAAAGCTAGAGGCCCAAAATCGCTCGCAAGCAATCGCTATTGGTGTCGAGAATAAACTTTTAACCTTCTAAGACTTCTTTGAACTTGCCGCCCCAATAATTCCAATTCCAGTTTTCAACTGCCCAAGTTCTGCCAGTTCTACCAAATTCTTTTGCCAATGTTGGATTGCTTAACAATGCAATACAAGCTTTAGCAATCCCATCTATGTCATTTCCATCCACGACAAGACCACTTTTATTGACCAGAACCGCATCAGGGGCCCCTCCGGAATTACCCGCTATAACTGGCAACCCGGACGCACTGGCCTCTAGATAAACAATTCCTAGGCCCTCAACTTCAAGTCCACCGAGGCGTGATCTAGAGGGTGAAACAAAGACATCTCCAAGTAAAAAATGTTTTGGTAGTTGGTCATATGTAATGCGCCCAAGCAATTTAACGTCGTTCTCTAAATTGAATTTATTTACAAGTTTGCGTAAATGAGCCTCACGTGGCCCACTTCCTACCAACAGAAGCAGTGCATCTGGAATCTCTTCTTTGATTTTTCTCATCGCTTCAATCAGGCGATCTTGGCCTTTTCGATGAACTAATCTGCCAACGCAAATCAAAGTTGGCCGATTACCAATCTCGTATTTAGCAATTAAATCTGCAGGCTTAGCACCGGGATTAAACAGCTCGGTCGATATCCCAGGTGCAATTTGAATCAGCGAAACCTTTTTGCCAACCGAATTAGCTATCGCAGATTTTGTATAGGGCCCAAGATATGTAAGAACATCGCAGGAATTTCCGATCCGACGCATTGCCAAATTGAAGAGCGGTAACTTCGCCCACCAAACTTCATGCCCATGAGTAAGCGCAACAATCCGTTTTGCTCCGGCCTTACGTAAATTTGGCGCCATAAGCGCAAGCGGCGCAGCAGCACCGAACCAAATAGTTGTGGAGTTATGTTCGCGCATTATTGCCTTGGCTCTTTTGATAATCCTCGGAGTAGGCAACAGAACTTTTGCGGGATAGCGGTATACAACTACGCCATGTTTACGAATTAATTCCTTATCGAAATCGGTATCGCCTTCTTGCGAAGAGGTAAGAATTGCAATTTGTGAACCATCTAGTTTTTCGAGCAAGCCGTGAATAAAAGTTTCAATACCGCCAGATCTAGGTCCCAAGTCATTGGTGACAAGAAGAATCTTGCGGTAATTAGATTCGGGTGGCACCGTAGAAACTTAGTGATCCGAAGCTAGGCGTGAACTTAGAAATTTTCACAGTAGATCCAGGTCTAGTCGCATTCACCATCAAACCTTTTCTAATGAAGATTCCAACGTGAGAGATGTAGCGATTCTTTCCGAAGAAAACCATATCCCCAGGCTTTAATTGACTTAGTGATATCCGTTTCCCATATCGAATTTGAGCCGCTGCTGAATGCGGAAGTGATACGCCTGCGGTAGCAAATGCTCTCTTAGTTAATCCACTGCAATCCCAGTAAGTAAGTCCAGCGGCGCCATATACATAGCGATCGCCAATCTGCTTAATCGAGAACCTCAGAGCCATAGAACCACGGCCTGAACCTAAATTCGAACGTGCCGCCGTTGCCAGAGATTTTTTCTTATCTGCGCTCTCGGCAGCGCTGTTCAATCGAGCCAGACGTTCACGCTCTGCCTTTGAAAGTGAGTTAAAGAGTTTCTGCGCAGAAGCTAATTTGTTTTTTACTTCCTTTTCTTGAGCCAAAAATCGTGCCTGCGCCCGCTTAGCTAGCGCTAGCTTGTCGTTTACGGTTAATGAGGTTGCAGTAAGGCGCTGTCTTGCAACGCTATATTGCTTTAATTGCAGGGATTGTTTTCTGGTAACTGATTCGAGAGATCCTGCGGCGGCTAAAAAGAGTTTAGGGTCTGAAGAAAAAAGTAGTTCTAAACTGCTACTTAAAGCGCCACTTTTGTACTGTTCGTTTGCAATTGCACCTAGTGAATTTTTGAACTTAGCGACGATTGCTGCATCAGAAGCAGCCTGTCGCTGCACCGATTCAAGTTTGCGGGTTAGGGATTGGTATTCGACCTTTGCCTGCTGTGCTTTTTCACCGGCCGCTGACGCTTCCTCTTGGAGGACGCGAATTTTGGTTCGGACATCATTTAGCGAGGGTGCTGCGTTGGCGCCCGATATAGGAAGAAGCGAGATTGCCAGCACTGCGCTGAGTAGTTGCGCTACTGATCTCGTTAATTTCATCGGGCAAGGGTAACCACTTGAAAGGTTCCAGTTCAAATATCTGAGAATTTACGCCTGTTTCACGGCGCTTTCAAAGCGTAATGGCGGTATTAAACCTTTATCAGAGAGGACTGAGAGTGCACTGATTTGGTTATTTGATATTTCACTTGCAGGATCTGCAGTGATATTCAGTAGAACAGTTACAACGCAATCTCCACATGAGATATCGCGCATGGTGCAAGTTTGGCAATCGATCATCATGTTGAAAATGATAAATGGCCCCACTGACACTACGGTTTGCCTATGAGCGTTCGGGCTAACTTGGTATTGGGAAGTGATGGCAGCACATCCCTCGATGGCACCTCGAAATCCCTAAGTTCTGCCGAAGATCGCAAACGTTTCCACGAGCTGCGGGCCCAGTCTTCGGTGATTCTGATCGGTGGCAATACCGCTAGATCTGAACCCTATGCTCAAACCCCAGTCCCGCTAGTTGTTATTACCAGGTCTGGCGAAATCCCGGACAGTGTTAGGGCTAACCCAAAGACACATGTCTGGGAACTCGATCCAATTAGTGCGGTAGAAAAAGCGCGTAAAGAATTCGGTGGATCTGTTTTAGTTGAAGGCGGAATACGTTTAGTTCAAGAGCTACTGATTGCCAATCAGATAGATGAGCTTTATCTAACGCTTAGCAAGGTATCTGGTGGCGAGAATGTGTATGACTTAAGCGCATTGACTCGAGAATTTACAGTTGAATCAAGTGAAAAAATTGATGGTGAAACTTTCTTAAAACTTATTAGAAACTAACCAATTGAGATTAAGGAAACACCGGCAACTGCAAAGAAAATTCCTAGGTATTGAACTTTATGAAGGCGCTCGTTAAGGAACTTAAAGGCGAGAAGTGATGTAACGATTGGGAATAGCGCACCGAATACCATCGCAATCGAAATCAATCCCTTGGTTGTTGCAACACCAAGCAGTAAGTTTGCTGCAAAGTCGGTCATTCCAATCACGATTAAAAGCAAGAGGTCGGATCGCTTAAAACCGCCTACTGTCCGAAAACGAAGTGCTATGAATACGCACATTGAAACTGAAACAACGCGCATCGAAGTCATCGTCATCAGCGAACTAGTCTTAGATCCTTGTGCCATTAGCGCTAGCGCAATTCCAAAACCAAGTGCCGCACCAAGCCCAAAAAGCAATGGCTTGATTGGCAAACCTTTAACTATGTCTGGCCCTGATGCACAAAATGCGCCCAATAGCGCAATGCTCATTCCCAAAATTTGAATTGCAGTTGGCCGTTCACCAGAAATAAATGCAAATGTCAGAGGGATAACAGCGCTCAATGTACTTATTGGAGAAACAACGCCCATTCGGCCAGTTGCTAGTCCTGAATAAAATGAAACAAGCCCGAAGAATCCAGCGATACCAGCACCAATCGCTGGAAGAAGATAGCCGTCCCAACTTAAGTTCGGCGCAATGTAAGACCCAGTTGTAACAACTAAAACTGTTCCGATAATTAAACCGAATGCTTGCGATACACCAGTCACAGCAATGGCTTTATAGCGCTTAGTCAGATTTCCGGCTAGATAATCTGCAGTTCCCCAGAGAATGCTAGAAAGCAGAGCAAGTATCGAAGCCATTGGAGGAGGTTAATACATGCCACACCATTTACCACTCGCGCCTTCGCCACCAAGCCGAAACCACGCCTTACCATTTTCACATGGCCGAGAATTTTGATGACATCATTACTCAAATTCGCGCGATCAAGCCCCGAACTGAAATCCTCTTAGAGGAGGTTCCGGCACCGCAAAAACTTGCACCTTTCGCATTTGCAATGACCGCAGATGTTTTAGAAGATGCCGCAACTGGAAGATTTGTTCTACTACATGATCCAGATGGCCAAGAGGGTTGGTCTGGAAACTTTAGATGTGTGACTTTTGTAAGGGCTGCGATTGATAACGAGATGGCAGCAGATCCAATGCTCTGCAACATTGGGTGGACTTGGTTAATGGAATCACTTAAGGCAAACGGTTGTGATTTTACGGCGCCAAGTGGAACTGTAACTAAGGTAGCTAGTGTTTCTTTTGGGACTCTAGAAAATTTGGAAGAAGATAGCGAGTTAGAAGTTAGAGCTTCTTGGACTCCAACTTCAGGTGAAAACATTGCAAGTCACATAAAGGCTTGGGTTGAACTTTTAGAAATTTCAGCAGGGCTTGCACCGATTCCAGAAGGTGTCACCCAGCTAAGTCGCAGTAGATAATGGCTGAACCACTTCTTGCACCAATTGGTGGCGTCCCGGAATTAGTCGAAACATCAGATGGTCTTGGCGAAGTTCTCTCGCGATTGAAAGCGGGCAGCGGTCCGATTGCCATTGATGCCGAACGCGCATCAGGTTACAAATATTCAGCCCGGGCTTACCTAATCCAAATAAAGCGTAAAGATGGCGGCCTGCATTTAATTGATCCAATCGCAGTTGGTGATAGTCCTTATTGGACAGAGATGAGCGAAACTTTTGCAGATCAAGAATGGATTATTCATGCATCAACTCAAGACCTTGCGTGTCTGCGCGAGGTTGGAATTGATCCCAAGATAATTTTTGATACCGAATTAGCTGGTCGAATTGCAGGCTGCGAGCGCGTTGGATTGGGCCCTCTTACCGAGCAATTACTTGATGTAACACTTGCAAAAGAACATAGCGCCGTTGATTGGTCGCTTCGTCCACTACGACCAGAGTGGCTAAATTACGCAGCCCTGGATGTTGAACTTCTTATCGAACTTCGCGATGAAATCGAAAAACTCTTGATCGCAAATAAAAAGTTGGAATGGGCCAAGCAAGACTTTGCGGCAATCCTAAAATCGCCTCCGCCACCACCACGGAAAGATCCATGGCGCCGAACATCTGGCATTCACAAAATCCGTGACCTCACAGCACTCGCAATTATTCGAGCGCTCTGGGCAGCACGAAATGAATTTGCCAAGGAGATCGATCTGGCCCCAGGTCGCGTTTTTAATGATGAGACTCTTGTCCTAATCGCCACTAAACCACCTAAAGGATTTGGTGATTTCAAGAAAGCGCTGTTGCGAAGAACCAGATTAACTTCTATGCCATTCGAAGAATGGTTTCGTATTTTCGAAGCGGCCCAACAATTGACAGGCGATGAACTTCCCAAATTACGAATGCCAGCAGAAGGATTGCCAGCCCCCAAGATGTGGCAATCACGAAATCCACTTGGCTATGCCCGACTTACACATGCCAGAGCCGCGGTTCTTGAATGTGCCGCTGAAAACTTGATGCCAGCCGAAAATTTAATCTCTCC
>JACCDP011472554.1_pt1 | contig 16935 bp, 15 predicted proteins | sample 7445841 | NCBI WGS metagenome assembly JACCDP01 (sample SAMN15323441, study PRJNA562643) | freshwater metagenome | isolation source: river surface water | place: USA:Blue River Watershed | collected 2017-08-17 | reverse complement strand
TTTTTTGGGGGGGGGGGGCGGAACGCTTGGGGCCGGATGAATGACTACAGTACATACTGAGACGAACATCTTATTCCAGAATATTCAACATCATTCTGGTGCTCCTCAACGTAAACACGTGGTTGCATCACAATTTCTGTCCAATTATGCCATAAGGCCGTTACCCGTCATTTCATGCTAACATTGTTACATTCCTTTTAGCGCTAGGCTCTCGTAATCAAACAACTTGTACAAGCATTTGTGAGATAATTTCACTGCAGTTATCAATCTTTTATAGCAACTTGTTTTTTTTAGTGCAGCGGTCCTTGGCGAAGGTCAAATTGAAGTGTCACTTTACATAGCTGTATACATTAAGTTGTGTGACTTTGTACATGTGTCACTTTAAAGTCGTTCTATTATATCGCCGTCAGCGAATCAGTTTCTTCGATGCAAACCATTCCCAGACCACTGAATGGCTTTATTTTAATCGTTCGTGCAAATTATAATTTTTCTCGCGTTGTGATATGTTATTATGCCTATTCTTGAAACTAAACATTATATATGTATTCAGGACTCGTTGATGTAGATTCCTCATCAGATGCGGGTTTTGAAATCGAAATAAAAAACCAATTGATTACTTTTTAATCTAAAAAATACTAATACCGTAATTAAGTTTTTGTGCGCACGTATAGCATACGCTGCATACGCGCATTTGTTTGAAACATGCTATCAGAGGAGTGAAATGCAACGTTTTCTTGTGGAATTTTTCTTTTCGAGTTAGATATTCAATCTTGCCCAAGGGCAAGTGCATCAAGTAGTGACTTCATTTACATATGTTGTAAAAAGGTTCCTTTGGCCTCTTCTTTACTGCAAGAGCAGTGCGTTGTTGAATTTCGTAGAAGAATAACCTATACAATTTCGTCCCTCGTATGCCATAATGTCAGTGAACAATATCGGTGCGGCAACTGCGGCATTGTGCTTTCTAGGATTAATCCTCATATTCACTATTATTGGATGGTGGGTTTACATTCGGATTTCTCCTTTCCACGTAAAGGTCAACAAAATTCCCGGTCCCAAGTTCTATCTTCCAGTCATTGGAAATTCTTTGGATTTGTTTGGAGGGCTGGATCGTAAGGGCGATTAATTAAACTAAATCTAACACCATTCTTGTGATTAACTTTCAAAACTTGTAATCTTAGAAAAGGGTACTCACAAATTTATTATTTTTACACTAGAGATCTTATGACGATGGTTTAATTACCAGGTATCGAAGTAAATAAAATGTTTATTTAACGTAGATATTCTTCAAACCTTTCATGAAAAATGGCCAAAAAAATACGGAGAAATCTATCGAATTTTCGTTGGATCCGAGTGTTACATTCCCATTTCCTCACCTGAACTTCTAGAGGTAGTATCCGTGTGATACCTTAGGACTTATTGATTCTTGTGTTCAGTCAATTAACCCGCCGTTTACAATTTTCAGACGATTTTCAACAGCCAGACACTCATCAACAAGGGAATGTCGTACAGTCAACTCCTTCCTTGGTTGGGCGAAGGACTTCTCATAAGTACTGGTAAGTGAAACGGATCGATAAATAATCAACGCAAAAAAGGATAATGTGATTCTATGTTGTATTAACAATAAGCTTATTGCACTTTATAGGGGATTTGTGGAGAACACGTCGAAAGTTGTTGACTCCAGCTTTCCATTTTAAAATCCTAAATAGTTTTGTCGACGTATTCAACGAGCAAAGTCACATACTCTGTGGTATTATAGAGGAAATATGTCAATCCTCTACCGAAGGGAAAGGTGAAATGGATGTGCATCCAATGATCACAAGATGTTCGTTGGATATCATATGCGGTAGCTTATTGCAATTTTTTTTTTCTAATAAATACATTTTTATTTCAATACGACTACTGTTTATGAATAAAACGCATCTTTAGAGGCCGCAATGGGAACAAAAATAAACGCGCAAACGGAAGATTCTGAATATGTTCGGGCAGTTTACAGGTAATAAGCTTGTTTAACAATGTTTAAAAAATCTAAGAATTAAATAAAAATAACAATTTTATGCAAAACATTATGTACTTTTTTTCTAGGATTGGTAGAGTAATCTTGAAGCAATTTCAACAGCCGTGGCTGCGAAACCAAAAGGTTTTCGCCTTGACGGCTTTGGGTCGAGAACACGATCAGCTGTTGAAAACTCTTCACTCGTTTACTGACGATGTGAGTTTATTTCCAGAATTATCTAGAATAATTTATGAAAACGAACTTTCCGTTGAAAAATAGTTTTTAAAACTCGATAGATTATACAGAAACGGCGACAACACTTGCTTGAACAAAAATTATTTGATCGGGAAATCGAAGGGAAACCAGACATTGGAATTAGTAAAAGACTGCTAATCATCAAAGCTATAACGAGGAGTTTAATTTTTTTTATTTGTAGGAAAGCCCCTTCCGCTATTGGACTTGTTACTTAAAGCATCAGATGACGACAAAAATCTGACCCAGTTGGATATACGAGAGGAAATTGACACCTTCATGTTTGAGGTATAATCACCGATCGAAATAATGCACAGTACCTAAAATATTGTCCATCATTAATTACTTGTTGGCATAACAGGGCCATGATACAACAACCTCATTGATAGGCTGGTTCTTGTATTCGATGGCGGAAAACATTGAATGCCAGGTAAATTTTTCCGATGTTACATAATTACACGAGATGAGATTTGTAGAAATTGTGTTCCTGAAATAGGAAAAAGTATACGAGGAACTTCAAAATACATTTGGCAATTCGGATCGTGATTGCACTCAAGAAGATATTCCATGTTTGAAATATCTTGAATACTGCATTAAAGAAACATTGCGACTTTATCCTAGTGTCCCTCTATTTGAAAGGGCTGTTACAGAAGATATACAGATAGGTAAAGAACGATAAGTTACATTAAAAATTTTAATCAATAATGTAATAGTTTACTAACTAATTAATTAATAATTTTTTTTTCAGGGAAATATATTATACCTGCAGGATGCACACTAGCATGTTTAGCGTTTGCTACTCATCGCAACCCTAACATATTTCCGGAACCCCTAGTTTTCAAACCAGAACGATTCTCTCAAGAGGCTTCAATTGGTCGACATCCATATGCCTATTTCCCGTTTAGTGCTGGGTCTCGCAACTGTATCGGTAACTAGATACTTCTCCGCTTTGCGTATACTCAGTGAGTAATGAGGATGCTAACGATGTGTTGATTCATCTACTGTACAGGTCAACGATTTGCTATTCTCGAAAGCAAAATATTGCTATCAACACTACTTCGTCGTTTCAAATTTGAACTCTCGTCTACCACCCAACCACCTGTACTTGCCACTCAGATTATCTTAAAATCACTAACCGGTATAAATTTGGTGGTGACTCGACGTTAAAAGGGTAATAATAAATTCTAAATGTGCTGTCATCTCTTTTGGATTTGTTGTTAATCGTCTCGATTAAAAGCTTACTTTGATTTGGAATTTAATACATGAAAGTCGATGTAATAATAATAAATATTCGATTTAGCTCTAATATGCTAGCTGCAACTATCATTATACAGTATATATACCGATATGTACCGATACATAATATCTAGATACTGTATAACAATAAAGAGATCGCACATTGAACCAAATTAGAAATCGGTCGAAAAGTTGTCTCTCATTGCTGATGTTCACATCTTTTCAAATGTATAACTTGTTTTTTAATTCTTCCTTGTCTTACTTCAAATATTATCGATTCAAAAACCCATAAGTAAATTCGCCTTTTAATCCGCCCGATTCAACAAACCCAAACAAACCCAACTGTTACCATGACTACAGCTTTAATTCCATTGCTCTAAATGAAGAAAACCTACCTCCGTCATTATTCTTTGACGGGAAACTTTTTAGGATCACTGGCCGTTCACTTGTTTGATATGTTAAACCCCTAGGCTATACAGCAACTTGGGATTATTCGAGCTTAGAAACAATATATTTATCAACCTTGCCATTGGTGTTATTTAGTGCTATGTGAGCTGTTATTTTTTTGGACGGTAACCAAAGAGAGCCGTAAAAATGATTGCTAAGCCAGCATTTCAATTCGAAACCTCGATGAAGAATCACCTGTGCTGACGTGCTGTACGTTGTTGTCTGTGAATATTTTCGTTTAGACATGTCGATGTACGGTATTGCAACGGCGTTCTGTGGAGTAGGATTGGCCACCATTCTCACTGTAATAGGATGGTGGATTTACATTCGGATATCCCCATTTCACGTTATCGTCAATAAGATCCCCGGTCCCAGTTTTTATCTTCCCTTTATCGGAAATTCACTGGAGTTTGCTGGAAGTGTAGATCGTAAGTAAAAATTGGGCTGAAAAGACTTTCTCATTGCGTTAAAAAAAAAAAATTCAGAAATAATTTTGTGGTGTCGATTTCAACCAGTGTGGTTTATAACGGTTGAAGAAACAAGAAAGTAGCTTTGAATAGAAAATTAAGGTTCATTGGCTGTTTCAGATATTTTGGCTACGCGCTGTTGCACATCGTATTGGCAGCCTAAAGCTATTTTAACGCTACCAACATGACTTTGAAAACTTATATTACGGATTATTTTTCATGGCCAGTAATAATACGTTAATTAATTGCAAACAGACGTAATTCACACTTTTCAAGACAAGTGGGCAAAAAAATATGGAGAGATTTATCGAGTTTTTATTGGAACACAATGCCACGTCCTAATTTCTTCGCCTGAGCTTTTAGAGGTATTGTAAGGAATATTATTGTAATATTTAACGAAATTTTATTTATTTAGTCCAAAATGACATGCGTCCAAAATGAAATACGTCATAAAAACGCAAATTTCGTAATTTCGTATACAGTATCACAGATTTTCAGATTCAATTTTTGTAACTTTTGTTCATACAACAATATGATTTGATAGATGATTTTCAGCAATCAGAAAATTTTTGAAAAAAGTTCTTTGTATAATTATCTACTTCCGTGGACCGGGAAAGGAATCTTTATAAGTTCCGGTAAGCAAAGAAACTAATATGGTTATTACTTTTGAGTTGTGAAAAACTTAAGTTACGTGTAACTTATTTTAATTTTATTTTTATGGTATATTGTTTCTAAGGTAATTTGTGGAGATCGCGGCGAAAGTTGTTGACTCCAGCATTTCATTTCTCAATTTTGAACAACTTCGTCGAAATCTTTAACGAGCAAAGCCGCGTGCTCTGTCGCGTTATTGACGATACCTGCAAATCTTTTCCTGAAGGAAAGGCAGAAATTGATGTGTATCCAATCGTCACTAGATGCACACTGGATATTATATGCGGTAAAAAATAATGGTTTAGTGGTTTGATCGAACTTCTTTAAATTATCGAATTCCTAATAGAAACCGCAATGGGGACAAAATTGAATGCTCAAACCACAGATTCCGAGTACGTTCGGGCAGTTTCCAGGTAAATAACTAACTTACGTAATACACTTTAATAGAAGCGTTAATTTTCCTTTTTAAATTCTTAATACCATGTCTTCTTGTCCAGATTGGGGCAAATTTTAGTTCAGAGATTTCAAAGACCTTGGCTAATGAACCAAAAAATATTCAACTTTTCGGTTTTAGGCCGAGAACACGATAAACTAATAAAAATTATACACTCCTTTGTTGATGGCGTAAGTGATTGTAATGCGGGATAAAAACCGCTGAACTAATCAACAAAGCTTTCATTACTAATAGGTGATTCATAAAAGGCAAAAACTTTTTAATCAAATGAAAGTGGATAATAAAACCAAGGAAACGGAAACAGGGATATCCGGAAAGAAACTACCGTTCCTCGACTTGCTGTTGAAAGCTTCAGAAGATGGGAAATTTCTCACAAATCAAGACATAAGAAATGAAACCAATACATTCATGTTTGCGGTACAAATGATATATTTTGAGCATTGCGTCAAGCGATGGACAAAATAAGAGTCAATAATTCTATAGGGTCACGACACAACATCCTCACTAATAAGTTGGTTTTTATACGTCATGGCTTCCAATCAAGATTGCCAGGTAAAGTTTATTTACCTTCCACGAATCGTAAATATCTGCGATAAGACTGTTCAACTATTTCAATCATTTAATAGGAGAAAGTTTGGGAAGAACTTCAAAATACATTTGGAAGTACTGATCGAGATTGTTCTCTGAACGACTTGCCCAATTTGAAGTACCTGGAGTGTTGTATCAAAGAAACACTAAGAATCTATCCAAGCGCTCCCGCATTTGAAAGAGTTGTCCGAGAGGACGTCCGAATCGGTAATAACATACGAAAATTCTATTTGCAAAATGCATCTACTTGATACATTTCTTGCTCATTTCCAGGAAATTATTTGATTCCGGCGGGATCTTCAGTGGCATGTCTCTTACTTGCTACCCACCGAAACCCAAGAATTTTCCCGGATCCTCTAGTTTTCAGACCGGAACGATTTTATCCGAACGAGACAATTGGTCGACATCCTTACGCCTACGTTCCGTTCAGTGCTGGACCCCGCAATTGTATTGGTACTTTTATCCGTTTTTTAAATTTTATTTCTTTAAAATTACTTGTATATTATTAATATTAATGAGAATGTATGATTTCTTATCTAGGCCAAAGGTTTGCTATGCTGCAAAGCAAAGTTGTCTTGTCTACTCTTCTTCGTCATTTCAAATTCGAGCTTTCTCCGTCCGCCAAACCACCAATTCTTGCTAATCAGATCATTTTAAAATCTTTAAATGGAATTAATTTAATTGTGTCTCGGCAATGAAACAGAATTTGCATACAAGAAAATTAAATTGCTGGACTTAAAAAAAGTAAAGGTCGAAAAGCTTAAACGTCGGGTGACGGTCCATGAAACAATTTATACTCTATGAAATTGATCTTTATTGTGAGACCTAGTGTCGGGCGAACCTTATGTTTGAGGGACCTAGTGTGTATGGTGTGTATGGCAGCGAGTTCATGATTTGTCGGTTTTTTCCCTTAAAATTAGCTGATTTCATTTGTTGATCCTTGATTTTGGTTATTGCTGTTCACATCTTTCCAAATATTACTCCTTTGTTAAATATATACAAGTTATACCATAATTATAACAATAAAACAATATATACATCAATCATTTACTATGTACACTGTATAGTAAAACTAAAGCTTATACATTATTCAGCTACTCCACAGGAATTAACCTTTTCGATCTTTTTCTAGCTTCCCTTTTAAAGATGCCGTTGTATGTCTAAATCCCATGGCTAAAATACTTGCATGATGTTGCTCGATCCTATACTAGTTGATGGCGTTGTTATCCATGTAGGTTAATAAAATAAATTTAAACTCCGAACTCGCCTCAAAGGACAACAAAGCTGAATTAGCCTATTTTCGGTTTGCTGCAGTCCGTAATAGGAAACTTCAAATTCACAACGTATACACAGACGCGGTCGTTGGAATTTGCGAAGATTCCAAGCATGGGTTTGGATTGTGGAAGTACGTGAAGACAACGGAGTATTTCCAAGTAAGTAGGTTGTAGACTTGTAGCCGTAGGGTCTAATAGTTTGGCAAGCGCGGGCTGACGTTTAAGAGTTCAGTCAGTGCTGGATCTTGGTAGAAGAATCACGCGTGCTGTTGTTTGTACGTGAAAAAATGTTCGGCATGTCGCTGCACAACATATGTACGGTCTTAGGTGTTTTAGGTTTGATCATCCTCTGCGTCATTATAGGATGGTGTATTTACATTCGAACCTCTCGTTTTCACGTTTTGGTGAATAAGATTCCTGGTCCCAGCTTTTATCTTCCTTTTATAGGAAATGCACTCGAAGTAGCCGGAGGGTTAGACGGTAAGAGAAAGTTTTCTCGCTTATGCTACTCGTTTTTGTTTCATCCTACCTGAATAGTCAAATGAGACAAACCCGTTATACAAAAATAACATGGGTAAAGTTGTCTTGTTTTCATAGACGTACTGCTAATGTTTCAAGAGAAGTGGCCAAAAAAGTATGGAAAAATCTATCGAGTTTTTATTGGCACAAATGCCATCATTCCGATATCTTCGCCTGAACTTTTAGAGGTAATTTCCTTTGCATACCATTCCGTTCACGTTGCAAAACAAACAAAATGTTGAAATTTCCTCACAGACAATTTTTAACAGTCAAAAAATTATTGATAAAGGAGTGTCATATAGCGCACTGCTTCCGTGGTTAGGCGAAGGGCTTCTCCTCAGTTCCGGTAGGAAGACCCAAGACCGAGTGTGCGAGTGAAAAGAATTTTAGCTTTTTTTAAACGGTCCGATATACATTCATTTTGTAGGTGATTTGTGGAGAACGCGCAGGAAGTTGTTAACTCCAGCTTTTCATTTTTCCATTTTGAATAGCTTTGTTGAAGTATTTAACGAGCAAAGCCGCGTACTCTGTGGTATTATTGAAGATACCTGCCAATCTTTTCCTGGAGGAAAAGCAGATATAGACGTGTATCCAATGATCACGAGATGTTCATTGGACATCATTTGTGGTAGCACGCCATAAATTCTATAGTCCGCCTTCCTATTTTTTTTTATTTAGCTTTTCTCATACATCTAAATTAGAGGCTGCCATGGGTACGAAAATCAATGCCCAAACTGAAGATTCCGATTATGTTAAAGCAGTTTACAGGTAAATATACCTGATAATTAAATCAAAGATTGTTACGAAAGTAATAGTGTACGTAAGCGTAGTACCGCATACTACATTTCGCAGAATAACTATGTTTTGTCGAATTTTTTTTTACGAATCTTAACGCTGATTGTTTAGAATTGGACAAGTTCTACTAGAATGGTTTCAGCGGCCTTGGTTAAAAAATCCCAAAATCTTCTCTCTCTCGGCTTTAGGACAAGAACACAATAAGCTTTTGAAAATCCTACACGGCTTTACCAACGACGTGCGTTGTAAAATTATTTTTAAAAAACATCTTGCTTTTGAATATTTTTATTTCATTTGATAGGTGATTAACAAGCGACGGGAAGAATTCAGTAAACTAAAAGCCGAAAACAAAACGGAAGAAACCGAAACGGGAATCAGTATGAAATGCAGAACGATGCAAAAATTCTGAAATCAATACAATAAATAACCCTCTTTCCAATTGAAACGGCAGGGAACAGATTAGCGCTTCTTGATTTATTGCTAAAATCCTCTGATAGTGGACATGTTCTTACTCAACAAGATATACGAAATGAAATTGATACCTTCATGTTTGAGGTATAATAATCTTGTAGCGCAAATTTATCGAAGCGCACGAGAATAAGTGTTAATTACTTGCAGGGTCACGACACCACAGCTTCACTGATAGGGTGGTTCCTGTATTCCATGGCAGTAAATATGCAATGCCAGGTAAGATTTAACATCCAACATTTAGAAAATGAATTATTGGTCGCAACTTGTTTGATGCTGTATAGGAAACATTGTGGGAAGAACTTCAGAATACATTTGGAAATTCAGACCGAGATTGCGCTCAAGACGATATTCCAAATTTAAAATATCTTGAGTGCTGCATCAAAGAAACATTACGAATCTATCCCAGTGTCCCTGCAGTTGAAAGATTGGTTCTTGAGGATGTTCAGATTGGTAAGGGATTGAAGATTTTTGCTCTTGGCTGGCTTAACCCTTATTATATTTTCCTCTTAAACGTTCTGAATATTCGTTTTCCTTTAGGTAAATATTTGATTCCTGCAGGGTGTACACTAGGAATCATAACGTTAGCTACTCATCGGGACCCCGAAATTTTCCCAGATCCATTAGTTTTCAGGCCCGAACGATTTCTTCCAGATCAAACAATCGGTCGGCATCCTTACGCTTACTTCCCGTTTAGCGCTGGACCGCGCAACTGCATCGGTACTTATTTCTGTTTTTAGTTATATTACTGTAATTTACAAACTCTTTAGTCAGGAAACTATTAATAATATTTTCTATTTAGGTCAAAGATTTGCTTTACTGGAAAGCAAAATAGTGCTATCGACTCTTCTTCGTCGTTTTAAATTTGAACTTTCCCTCTCCGCAAAGCAGCCAGCCATTTCGACTCAGCTCACTTTGAAATCCTTAACGGGGATTAATCTTGTGGTGTCTCGACGCTGATCTTAAAATTGTTCTTGTATATGTGGTGCACACAGTGAGTAACCCGTCGCTCGAAGGATTGCTTCTGGTTGTGTGCGTGGCTTATTTTATCACACTCGGTTTATCAACTTTGAATTTTGCGTTGTGCCATAAGCTACACCACAGCACCAGAGAGGGGTTAGAATATTGATAAACGATGCTAGGAGCTAGGGATCTCAGATTTTAACCACTGATAGAGAAATTCAGCCATCACCAAAATTGTCCGATTAATAGTTCCACGATATCGCTAGAAAACTCAACCGTTTCCACAGTATAAGTCCGTTCGTTGAAAAAAAAGGATCTGTTTAGTTTCCGCTTCCAAAGTTCCCACGTTCGTGCGAGAAAGTGAGGTGTGGCAACATCGGAATATCAGACGAAATAGTTTTTTCAAACACACGAGTTTTATTTTGAATAATTGTGAAAGAAAAAGCTGTGATCCTTCGTAACACTGAATATTTTTGAAATCTCGATAAGTAAAATCGAGATGGCTGCACCCACTTTAGGATCTGATTGCCATGCTTTGCGAAATCATTTGAGAAAGTGCCACAGTTTATTGACCACCTACAAATGGTTGACAGATTCTTTTGTTCTTGTACGGAATATAATAACACAAGTTATCGCCTTTGTTATTGATTCTAATCTTGATTTTTAAAAAATCCTTTTATGCATGTACAGGATTTTTTCACCGAAAATCATTGGGAAAAATTACCATCTTCATGGGCTGAAGCACTAGATTCACTTTCTCCAGAAGAGCTTGGAAAATGCATCATTAGTCCTAATAGTGGAACATATACTTGTAAACTTGTGCTGCCATTATCTTTGCTAGCTTTTAAAGAAGCTACTAGAAAATTGGCACTGAACCGAACTTCTATTGGTAGCCTTGATCAAGTCATTAGCTATTTGAATCATTGTGGATTCAGTAATGCTACACAACAAAGCTCTGATTGGATCAGTCCAAGTAGCCCCAAGAAACCATCAGGAGCCCTTGGCAGCTTAAGTCAAGTCTTTCATAGACATGTTAAACCAAAAAAGCAACATGAACTTTATAGGATGGGTCAGTGTTGTGCAGCAATATCCCAAGTAACTAATTGCAAAACTGTGGTAGATGTCGGAGCTGGTGTGGGTCATCTGTCAAGGTTCTTAAGTTATGGTCATGGTTTAAATCTAATATGCTTAGAGTCAGTTGAGAAACTTGGTTCTTCTGCAGCACAGCTGGACAGAAAACTAGAAGAAGCTTGTAACAGATTGGGAATTTCGAATATTTCCACCCCGAAGCATATAAATTTGACACTAAGTCCATACACAAACAACTTGATGGAGATACTCAATTCTTATCATGCCTCAGAATCTTCATCTGATAAAAAAAATGTTCACTCAGCTGGAATTATAGGATTGCACACGTGTGGCGATTTGGGCCCAACGATTTTGCGCAATTTCGCAATCGATTCCGGCATCAAATTCATTCTGGCGATTGGTTGCTGCTACATGAAAATGTCTTTTGATCGGTATTAATTTTGCATATTAGAATTTACATCTTGTATAGGGAATTCTATTTTTATTTTTAAAGAACAAATCCTGTAAGAGGATATCCTATGAGCCGTTTTGTTCTCGACGACTTACAGCCATCATTCGTCAGTTATGAAGCGTTGGAGGTAGCGTGCCATGCTATAGAAAATTACTGCGATCGCTTGACTGATCTGGAATTAGAAAAATTAAAAGTTCGCCTTCTCGTTATTTATACTCTACAGCGAGTCTTAATGTTTTGAACCCTTGCGTAGGTTCATTGTTATCGAGCTACTTTGGAGACATTGCTAATCAAGTTAGAACCTCCGCTTCGACGTGCTGGATTACGTAGTGTCAAGAACGCTCATTTGCTATCTTTTGAGGAGTATGCTCCGAAAGGTAGAATTAAAGTGGTCATGGAGTTCAATAATTTATTATATTTTATAGTATTTGTTCCTAAACCTGCAAATTTTGGATTTAGCCATCGATAAAATGGACATTTTGCTAGATCGCGGAGATCTTTTGTCCCAAAATGTCAAGTCAAAATTAAATCAATGGCACCGCGTCGTTATCTTCTACTCACTGCGACTTATGCTTGCTCCTATAATCGAAACTGTTGTTCAATTAGATAGACTCCTGTACTTGACTGAACAAGGTAATTTGTTTGTAAAAAAAAAAGCAAAAAGTATATTTCTCCCAGGGCGAATGTATTCACAGTATCTTTTATGTACTCGTTGAACTGAAGGTTGGTGCGGCTGTCTCCTGCCACTGTTTGACTGTCGATTATCTCCAAGAAATTTTGCTCTGCTGTGTGTCAAACCGGAACAGGATTGATAATGGCTTCTGGAATTTTTGCCTCTTCCGTCAATTCCTTTTCTCCATTTCGTAATTCCCGCCGCCGGCCAGTCATTCCCGTGTGTCCCTCACAGCTAACATTTTCGTTGGTGCACTTTTTCCTGCAACACGCTCTGCACAGCTTGTATTCGCACTTTGCCCCCTGAAACAGATGATAAACGTGTTATACTGGAACGTATTCGTAATAATTGTGCGTGTTTACCGGAAGATTCGGGCACTCGTTGCACATCACGAGATCTTGTCTTGCAAGGCGAGCCAGCTTTTTAGGGTTTCTAGCTTGCTTTGCGAGTTTCTTCATCTTATTTTTAGAAAGACCGTTCTCAGGCTTCTCTTCACTTTCGTCCCGTTTTCTTTTAGAATCTTCTTCTATTGCGTGCTTCATTTTCTTTAAATGTTCTTCAGGTGGTATACGGACATAAGGCTAAAAAATAAAAATGATAAATAAGAACCATAAATCGCCATAATTGGGAATAGGACTCACTTGACATTGCCAGGGCGGAAACGGGAGTCGGGAAGTAGGATGATCACTGGGAGGCGTCCAAGTCTTAAGTCCTTGCATGTATGGAACGAAATGCTTTTCAACGTCAACAACTACAGCTTTAAAATGCTCAAGTTTCGATCCTTGGACCAAAGCTTCGCGGTATGGAAAGCACTCCTCCATCGTCAAACTTTTTTCAAGTTTTTCAACGTAAAGATTCGGCAAAATAAGGTAAAATTAATATATTACCTACCAATGGTTAAAAATTTTGAAAAGATGTCCACGAGCAAAGGACATGGGGCATGGGTAACGCTCTACAAGATCGAGGTATTCGTTGGCCATGTCCCAGACCAGAGGTTGACGATTGGCAAAAAGAGCAGGGTTCGTCAGGTTTCCCTCAGCTGTCATCACTGCGTCAACGCCGGTCTCTTCGAGACACCGCTCTACATCCGACCAGTACTGGATATTCCCATTTGCTATCACCGGAATGCTAACAGCGGCCCTATAAAAATAATCGGTTTGGGGATATTGCATGGATGGATAAATGCCACTACAAAGTAAACCATACTTAACGGCTTTTATATGTTTCCAGCTAGCTAGACCGGTTAGCGGACCTTTCTGTTCCCTAGTTCGACCGTGAACCGTAAGCGCATAACACCCTGATTTTTCGAGCATCTTTGCATAAGCAATCGATTTGTCAATGTCCTCGAAGACACGCACCTTGCATGTTATCGGTATGCTCAACTCTCGATGGATTAACTGAACTGCACGAAAAAAGTAGAACTGATGACATTGGTTTGTACTTTGCGTGTCTTAATCAAGACATAATACCCATTTTACTAATTAGATCCCATTCGTCTTGAAGAAAAGAACCATAGTGACCTGAAATAACACAGCCAAAAATAAGCTGATGACATCCGTGTTCGCAAACTAGTTTATTTTTACCTTTTCTGGCGATACTCTGTGGACAGCCGAGATTCAAGTCAATGGCGTCGCAATGTGGCTCTGCAATCTTGGCAGCTTTCAAAAAAACTTCAGGGTCGTTGGCGCAAAACTATATAAGTTAAAAGTTATGTTTTGTCACGTTTTGGAATACCTTCGATAAGTTTACTTACTTGGACTATCAGCGGTCGATCTTCAGGACAAGATTCAAGGGCCTCGCGTCGGTAGCGGGTTTCTCGGATGAAAATTCCAGCGTTAAACATGGGTGTATAGGCAACTTGAGCGCCGTATTTACGACTCAGCAAGCGCCAAGGTAGTTCAGAAGCGTCTACCATCGGAGCCAGGATGCAGCGCGGCGATTTTAAAACGTCCCGCCAAAATTCCCACGGCGATATGGAAGGTGGCATTCCGATTACTAATTTGTGCGGGGTATCACTTACGTGTTCCTAGTACTCAACAAAGAGGTGAAAGACCTGTACAAATTAATGGGACGACCTTAGATAATTCACGGCTAATTGCACTCGAATAAACCATGTTTAAGCAGGTGTCAATAAATGTTCGACAGTGTTTGGTGGTTCACTACTGAAGTTAGTCCACCATTCACTAGACGCTTCTACGCTTGGCGATGTACGAATAATTTTGGGCACTTTAGTCGGTTTCCAAAACTTATTGTTGGAAGGTGTGGGGTTGGGGGGACCGATTTTGTGATCACTGGCAACGGTAACTGTGGGGGGCAAAGAAGGATGGATATACACCATGCTGCTTAAAGCATGATGCAGTAGGACGCTTGATACACCGCCTGTTAGTCCGTTAGATATGGCAAAGATGTGTGAAGTTGGATAGGTCTGATCACGGCGAGTTTTATTGCGGCAAGCGGTGTAACAAGCAAAACACGGGCATTGACTCCACCACTGCTTCTTTGTCTTGTTGATCAGGTAGTTCGGAGGAAGTGATTTCATCTCCTTGTCCAACTGACGCCGAATGTATTCATAAGTTGTCCAGCCATTCCACTTAATGTAAGCGTGAAAGGCACACAAATGTATCAGCAAGCCACTCCCTAATGCACTTAAAAGAAAATAGATTCCCGAAAGAAAGGTGAAGAGCGCCGAATCAAGAGGAGCCTTGAGAAATCGTGGTTTAACGCAGGTTTCGCTATCTCTGCATACATAAATCAGACTGATTTCCAAAACACTCAACAAGCAGATAGCTATGCACAAGATGCAGGCACTTGTGATGGATATCACGAAGTGAAAGTAGTTCCTACGTCCAATGCACTGATTAAGCCACTTACAATGGTGGTCAAAGCCATCTATGCACTTATTGCATAAGCTACAATGCTTTGTTTGTGAGCTGGTCAAGATCACATGGCACCATTGACATTGTAGTGCATTGTCCTCCGCTACCTTGCTTCCAAAATCCTCACAGTTACTTAATGATGTTGACAACATCGAACATAGAAGGATTGTTAAAAGCAGGGCAGCAAGCACTTGCAGGGGAACATGAAACTTGTATGGCAACGAAGGGATCTGAATTGCATGTATGAAAAAGGCCGCCGCAAATAGTAGGGTCCACCCAATTATCTGCTGAGGATGCAATGGTAACTGGAAACCATGCTTCCTTTTCCAAGAATCAGGAACTTCCTGAGGATTCACTTTATTTCTTCTCTTCATATCACAGATTTTCAACACAGGTAAATTGATGGCAAACTGTCAACATTCTTATAGTGTACTGCATGGCCAACACTAGAGAAAAGACTGAAAATCCAAAGGAAAGAGCCCCTATCCATTTAAAGGGTGACTGCTATGGAAACAATGTTTCTAACGCAGCCTACAAGGTAGTAACCACGTTTAGTTGTTAGTTACCGAATATTGATCGCGGGTAGCGCACGCAGCTACTTATGTTACCTGTCTTACGCACTACAGTTTACCCTTGTTGAACTGACTTTTTCCTATTACGGCACACAAATTACTAGTTCTAATTTGACTCACAACGACCGGTGTAGAAAAATAAATTGACAGTGGTTGTTTAATTACTATTTTGTAAGTTGAATTGAAATTGCTCACCAATGTTGACGTTCCCAGCAGACAAAATTTAACTCGTGTAGTAACACGCGTTGCCAGATAAACGTGGACATGTGGGGTTGTGGTATTTTCAATTTTTCACTATTTTGATTTTTGAAAGAAAACAAATTCTTCCTATATAAAGTTTTATTGAAGGAAAAATGCAATGGGCTCTACAAATTTATTGATTTTCAGACATATCCATGTTTTCTTCTTCGGAAGATATAAAGGTTTTGACTATGCTTAGGAACGACTGAGCTGTCGCCGAATCGTTAAAGGCGGTAATGAAGTTCTCTCCGCTTTCTGTCGCTTTAGTCAATTTTGGATCTATAGGAATGCGACCAAGAAAGGGTACCTTACCCATCTCTGCTAGAGACTCTCCTCCGCCGTATGAAAATATATTTGTGCATTCCGTACAATGTGGGCAAACGTATCCACACATGTTCTCCAAAATTCCAATCACTTTCAAACCCGTCTTTTTGCAAAAAGTAAGCTCTCGGCGAACGTCTCCAACGGCCACTGCTTGTGGAGTCGTAACCAGAATTGCACCATCGCATTTTACACTTCTGTATTGTCATCCATATTTCAAGTAGAAAAAAATTAATTCTTGTAACTTAGTAGTTGCAATAGTGTCAAGGCTAATAATACCTGAGATTTTCCATAACAGAAATGTGTTCATCTGAAGTTCCTGGAGGAGTATCAATTATAAGGTAATCCAACTCACTCCAGTATACATCAGTGAGAAATTGCTTGATCATGGCTACATCCAAAGGGGAAAATGTATGTAACATACACGCAAATTTTTATGTTGTTTGTAAATAAGTACATAGCTGTAATAAAGAATACAAACCTGTTTTCTTAGGACCTCTCCAAATAACTGGATCATCTTTGTTTCCTAGTAAAAATCCAACAGACATTACTCCCAAGGTCTGGTCAGGGGTTGTATAAACTGGAACCCACCTAAATTTTAAAATG
>JACCDP010831699.1_pt1 | contig 16937 bp, 18 predicted proteins | sample 7445841 | NCBI WGS metagenome assembly JACCDP01 (sample SAMN15323441, study PRJNA562643) | freshwater metagenome | isolation source: river surface water | place: USA:Blue River Watershed | collected 2017-08-17 | reverse complement strand
AAATGTATGGGCAACGGCGACAAGACCGGAAAGTCGATTGTCTTGGGGTTGGGTTAGGGTTTAGTGACAGTTAGAATTGATTAGTCCCATTGGGGTTGGGTCGGTTGGGTCCTCATATATAATATATTCATCTTTCTATTAATGTGCAGAAGCACATTTTGTATGGTGGGACAGCAAAAACACTAATCAAGGGTATCTCAATTACCGGATTCGGTCAAAAATCGGTGTTTTCAGCGGCGCCTGATCTGATTTAGCTAAGTTCATTTTTGTCCCAAAACTGTCCCACTCGACCAAAAAGTGTCCCACTTTGGTATGGGTTAGGGTTGCTGGGTTAGGGTTCAAAAGTATGGACTTTTGCACAAAAAAAATCTCTCTTGTGGTTTTGGTATCTCAAATGCAGAGACTCGTCCTTTTTTTTGGCGTACAATTGACCATCATCATCATCGCAATCGTTGCGTACACCGGGCTCTTTGACCCGTCGTCCCGCGCCGCTCGCATCATTTCCAGTCCACCGGCGAACCCGGTAAATTCTCCTGAAGCCGTCAAACCCGTTCAACCTATTTCACCACTTCAAATTTTTTTCAAGGACTTGTTGGCAACTTTGAGCAAAAATTGGTTTCTTTTTCTAATCCCCGCGATTGTGTTTCTTACGGTATTTTTTTTGAAAGAAATAACGGCTAGGAGGAAAGCGCAAAGAGTAGACAATGACAATGGCAGCTCGAAACCAGACCAAAGCCAGAATAATGACCAGTCGACTAAAAGACAATCCGCAACCAGCTTGCAATCAAACCAAAGCCGGAATTCTGATGATTATACTGAGATTTCGTCGATACCAGACGTCAGATCTAGATCCAGATCATTCTGGGACACATTGCTCGATGAGACAGTAGCCGAAACTAATAGGGTCACAGGCCGATTTGCTCGTGGCAGAGAAGAGAGACAAAGCGGGGGGTATCGGTCAGAAAAAAGGAGAAATTCATTTTCATAATCCAAGAATATAATCATAATATCATCATATAAAAGTAAGGGTATTGCTACATATGACTTCGGCCTTGCATTTGTTCCCGCTGACGGGCGTGATCTCGAACACGATGGAGTGATGATCCAGGAAGCACGCGGGGGTCAGCGGCGCACCGGAAACCTTGCAGAATACTTTCTTGGTGAGGAAGAGATGGCGACTGATCTCGCTCGGGTCGATCGGCATCTTTTTCTTGAAGCGCATTTGCGCTTCCTTGATGGCGGTGTTGATCCTCTTGTGGATCTCGCGGAACACGGGGTCCTCGGACTCGGTGCTGGCCTTAGATTTCTCAAAGAGGTCGGGCAGGGGCGCGTTGTTCACTTTCTTCATGGTCCGGTACTTGCGCTCCTCGCGTCGTTTGGCGTTGCACGAGCTGCAGTAAATGTCGAGGCCGTCGACCATGTTGGCGTTCGAGGCGAAGTGGTAGAGGGGCAGGTACTCGCGGCAGGACTCGCCCGGACAGAACTTCATCATGTTGGCCGCGATCTTTGCGTTTTTCCATTCTGAATCGATCTGGCGCTGAAAATCAAAGGCTCCGAACGCATCACTGAATGCCTTGGCGTGCTGCTGCTGCTGTTGCTGTTGCTGCTGAAAGGGGGGCGGTTTGGGTCCACCGCCGCGGTCTGCCCTCCAGTCCTTGGTGTCCGATTTTTGCTCCGTTGCCGCTCTCTTAGCCCCCGCCGCTTCTGCTTTCATCTACTGTCGCTGTTTCTTCTTATAAACTATTTTTCGTTGAATCTTTTTTTTGTTCTTGGATAAAAAAGGTTCCAAATTTGAAAATTAAAAAAGAAAGGAAAAAGGGAGGAGAAAGCAAAACGGGCGCCGCGAGGAGACAAAGAAAAAAACCGAGAGGACAGGACGAAGGAAAAAAAGAGAACTGCTAGCATGGATACGGCGGAGGAGCTGGTTTTTTTTCACCGGGTCGCCAGCTTCTGGGCCTCCTCCGCGGCGACGGACGCCGGCTACCACGTGACGCTGCTGAAGGCCATGATCCGCTCCTGCACGGCGAGCGCGGTGGAGTGGAACGGCGAGACCGTGTTGGTCTTCATTCGGGACAGATTCTGGAGCGACGAGCGGACCGTGCTGCTGACGCTGGGGTGCGTGAACAGGACGGTCACCTCCATTCAGTGCTCCGCGTGCTGCCTGGGGGGTACCAGCGAAAACGCGCGGGCCCTCGTGCCGCCCGTGCTGAGGTGGCGGTGCTACCACTCGTACTTCTTTTTCCTGCATTTGCTGGGCAACAAAACGCTGGCGACCGACTTCTTTTTTTTCCATGGCAGCTGCCACGCGAAGAAGCTGTACTTCGACTTCCCCATGCAGACCGAGGACATGATCGCGGCCCTTGTGGCCAAATTCAGCGTGTGTATGATACCCGACCGGCGCCACCACCTAGAGGAGGAGAACCAGGCAGTGGTAGACAGAGACAAAAACGAAAGCGAGCAAAGCGGCGTAAGAACGTGCGGCATCTGTTTCGATCCGTGCGCGGACACTTTTTTCGCGTGGAGGTGCCAGAGCGGGCACCCTGAGCTGTTCCACGGGGATTGTATAGTAAAGTGGTTCGAGCGGGAGCTGAATTGTCCGCTGTGCAGGAAGACCTACAACGTGCTCGAGCTCTTTACCCTTAAGACGAAGCAAATCGTGACGCGAAAACTGAAGATTTTCACCCCTGATTTCTGTGTCAGGCAGATCGCGAGCGGGCGTAGCGCCGAGGAAGCGATCGACCTAACTTAATTTTAATTTGCATGATCTTTTTCTTACTTACTTACCTCCTTCTTTCTTCGGCGGGGAAGAAGAGCAACGACAGAGGGCATACGACTGCGCATGCTAAGAGGATGTAGCTGAATTCTAGTTCCAGTGCCCATTTTTCCCCTTGTTTAAGCCGTTCCGCGCGATAAATTAAAATGGCTAGCGCGACGGCAAAGAGGAGCACATACACGGTGGCTACGGCTGTAAATTGATGGCGCTCGAGCAAGAAGTAAAGAAGCGCAAAATTTAGCGCGAACACGGTGGCAACAATATGGGAGTGCCACGAATAATTGAGCGATTTCCACTGCAAGATAAAAGCCAGGGGAAAGGCCACGGCCAGGAAGTAGGGGAGTAAAGAGAACGCGGGCAGCACCCTGTACACGGTGTAGACGCCACTACACGCCATGAGGGCCACGATCACGAGGATTTCCGGGGTCTTCAGGGTGTCGAGGCTGCGGCAGAAAATGAAGCCGTTCTCGCGACCGTCATTGGACCGATTTGCGCGGGGGGTTCCCACCAGGTACACGTACAACACGACCAAAAGTTGCAGGATCGCGTAGGAGCGCACGACGATTCTCGTCATGTAGAAACAAGCAGGAAAAGAGAGAAAAAAAAATCAGGGAGCAGCAGCACGGGCAGTAAAAGCAGGTTCACGCTGCTCGCGAGGAGAAACACGCGCGCGTCCGGCTGGGCCCTGTCTGGAAGCACGGTGATTGCGCTTCTTCCTGGTGTAAATAAATAGGTAAGTTTTAGGGCGCGGAAAGCCATGTTCAGCAGTAGCGAGTAGGCGCGTGGACCCAGCCACGTGTGCGAGTCGCCGAGGAAGAGCGCGATCAGAACAGGGGGGATCAGCACCAATCTCGTGGTTGCCGAGTACCCGAAGCCATAGGCAAAAGTGGCGTTCCACGCGGTGTACGAGAGGATCCACGCGGGGCTGGAGGGGAAGCGAAAAATTCCGTCGGTCTGTCTGCTTATTTCTTCTTCGCTCCAGGGCAGGGAAAACGCGACGGCCAGTCCGCACACGGCGTTGGGCGCGCCACGTGTTCCATGTTTGTGCAGTGCCGACACCACGGCCAGGATAATGTTCACGGCAAGCAGGGTCGCGATCGCTCGGTGGTTGTAGAACCCGAGCCCCTGCATGAGGACTACTGCGGCCACCGCGGCGAGTGCACCTAGTAGTTTCGTTATCTCGAACCAGTTTATCCAGCGAGGTTCCCAGTTAGTTTTTAAGCGGCGCGCCTGCGTGCAGGCCGCGAGTAGCAGCAGGGGCGGTGTCAGGACGTGGCCGTGGAAGGTGAAGAGCAAGAGGATGGGGGTCATCATGCCGAGGTAAAGCGCGGAGTCGCGCACGGTGTTCATTTTTCCTTGAAAAAGGACATGAAAAGTTAAAAAAAGTGGGGATTTTTTTATCTGTTTTGACCGTAAAAAAAATGCAAGAAGCGCGGGAGCTCGGCGCAAGGTTGGACCGAATCGAGGAGAAGCTTGCGCTTGTATGCGCTCGCCTGGAGGCCATGGCGACGCAGATTGATCGGATAAATGTGACAGCGCAGAGGAATCTCGTGGTGGCGGAAAAATACGGCGACCGCGCAGACGTGCTGTTTTCCGTGGTCGATTCGGTCAATTACGCGATGAATCGCATGAATCCGCTGACCTACATCAAACCAGTGCAGGCGTTGCTCTCTAATAATGGCAACGAGCCCAGCGATGAAGAAGAAGAAGGCAGCGACAACGACTCGAGCGAAACGGATTACGAGGACGACGACGATTGAAAAAAAATATCTTGCGCGGGGGCAAAGATGGGAAAAGGAGGACCGAAAAAGGAGCCGAAAAGGAATAAGGCAGCAGCAAAGCCCGCCAAGGCAGCAGCCGAGCCCGCCAAGGCAGCGGTCGAGCCCACCAAGGCAGTGGAAGCCAAGGCAGTGGAAGCCAAGGCAGTGGAAGCCAAGGCAGTGGAAGCCAAGGCAGTGGAAGCCAAGGCAGCGGAGCCTACAGCAGCAGAGCCCAAGGCATCGGGGCTCGCGACGGGCTCGAAGCTTATGCTCGGGGCCGGGGTCGTCGCGCTGCTCGCGGGCGCCGGGTTCGGGGTGAAGCTGTTTCTCGACAACAAGGCGAAAAGCGACAAAAAGAGCGGCGCGGGCGTAGTGGGCGGCGGCATAACGACAAGGAAGGGAACAACGGCGCCCGTCGTAGTAAGCCCCCCACCTTCGGGCGCGATGGTTGCCATGACCAAGGGGAAGTCGGACCCGAACGCTGGCTTTGCGTTCACCCTTCGAGATCAAAATGGGGGCCTGCCCGTGCTGCAGAACAACGCGCTCGTGTTTAACGGAGCGGGGTACGCGCAGTTTCCGTCGATGACATTTGATTTGAAAAAGGGGGTCACCTTTGTCGCCAAGGTACAGTTCAATAAAAAAACGCCGTACCAGCGCGTGTTCGAGTTCGGTAACGCCGCGCCCAACTTTAGTCAAAACATCATTTTTTGCGTGAACGACCTGAACCGGATCCGCTGGTCCATCTATGAAACGCCGGACGTTGAAGCCACGTGCGACTTGATCGAGGCGGCCACAAAGTACGAAGTGCCTCAAATTTATATTGGTCGTCTCACTTACACGGGAAACATTGGCGTGAAACTTGAAATAGAGAGCCGCTCCATGACGGCCCCGACGAGGACGGAGTACCAGCAGAGTTTCACGAGGAGCTCGACCGCCAACTACGACAACTTGCGTTCCCTTAACAACAATTACCTTGGTCGCGGAAACTGGACGGGCGACCCTCTGTCGAATATGGCACTTAGCAACCTGTATTTTTACAACTCGACGCTGACGGCGGCGCAGGTGGAATCAATCGTAAAATATATTGTGTCAAGCGCGTGAAGCGCGTAAAAAAACTTACTTTATGTTTACTTTATGTTTTGCAAGTCGAGAACTTCGACGTAATCGAGAAGCACAACGCCCGTGTCGCCTGCTTCCAATGAGTGCAGAAGCCGTGACATGGAGACGCGGGTCTGTCCTTCCTCGTGAAGGGCGCGGTTGATGAATTCGACGTTGCCAAGGCAGCGGTTAATAAGGCGTTCCAGTGTTTCCTTTTTGCCGTTGTGGGTTTTGTGCAGCTCAATCATGACCTTCGCGGCCTGCAAATACGACTGCCGCGCTGCGGTGAGATCGTGCGCGGCGAATTTCTTGTTGGCGTCCATGATCAGTCCGGTGGCGGTCGTGAAGTTCCTGGGTTCGTAAATTCGCGAGGTCGAGGGAACGAGTGCGTAGACCTCTGTCGCCACAGGCGGAAAAAAAGAAACGCCGCGGCTCATGCTGTTCTGCTGCCCTGTTGCGTGTCTGCCAGTAAAAAAACAGGGTTAAAAAAACAAAAAAATGTAGCTAGATAATCTTAGCTAGAATAACAGGGAAGAAAAAAGGTTGCAGGGTAGGACATACATTATTGAAGGTCGACGATGGTACTTTCAAGTTCCTTGACGCGTTTGGTCAAGGCCTGCACGGATCCGACGAGAATGCCCACGAGGTTGTTGTAGTCTACGCTCAAGTGGCTGCCTTGCTCGTGAACGAGACTTCCAAGGCCGTGCTCTTGCAGGTCCTGTGCCAGCACACCGTAGTGAAGACGGTCTTGATTGATGAAGTTGTACTGGACGCTCTTGATCGACAGCAGCTTGTCAATGGCCTCGTCGCCGATGAGCTCAATGTTTTCTTTGAGCCGGGCGTCGGAGGTCGCGTTGAAGCTTGTGGCGTAGGCGGCGCCGGTGACGGTAGAATCGCCGCCGACAAAAAGATCGTCGCCAATGCCTGCTCCGCCGGTGACTACCAGTGCACCGGTGGTTGATGAGGACGAAACAGTGGCGTTGCTGATGAGCGTGGCGTCGGTCAAAGTCTTTTGACCGCCGATGGTCTGGGTTCCGCTGGTTCGCACGACGGTGCTGTCGACCGCAATGCTAACTGAATCGCCCAGTGCGACAACGCCACCGTTCTGCAGACCGTCGCCTGCAGTCACCGTGAGGGACGGGTTGGCGAGCTTGCTGTTTGTGACACCCGAGTCCTTGATCCGGAGACTGTCGCTGGAGATCTCGATGGTGCTGTCGTCTACGTTGACGTAAATGTCGTTGCCGTCGCGGGTCAAACCAAGACCGGCAGTGATGTCGCCGATGCGCGCGAAGATGGTGAAAGTGAGGGCGTTTGTCCCCACCACATCGGCCCCGGTGTCGTTGGTGCAAACAAATGAACAGTCGTGGTGAGTGGTGCCCTGCTGAATAAACAGGGCAACGGAAGCGGCTCCGTGGCCGACGGCCAAATCGTGCGCACGAAGTGGGGCACCGGATGCCTGAACCAGGTAAATACCGTTTTCCGCTCCGCTGCTCTGGTCCTTGATCAGAATGCGCCATCCGGCAACAAGAACGACCCCGTCAACGGTGGAACCAGAGGCAAAGTCGGTGCTAAGGTTGCCAGAAGCAGTGGTTGCAACGGCCACCTTCTCCTTCCATGAGATGCCCTGGGCCACGCTGTCAACGTAGGCTTTGTTGGCCGCATCGTTGGCGTTGACGGGGCTCGCCAAACCACTTAGGGAACCACCGGTAAGGGTCGCGGTGCCGTCCGTGAAGGTGTCCGCGGTGATTGTCGCGGTGGCCGTGACGGAGTCGCAGCCGATCGAGGTGACATCCGAGATTGCACCGGCGGTTATGTACGCGGTGCCGTCGGTGAACGTGTTCACGGTGAGTGTTGCGTTGACGTTGACGTTTGACGCAGCGTTTAGGTCCATGCAACTAATAGTCGCATCTGTTGCGACGATATTCCCGTCTTGAGTAATAGTCAAGGTGTCCATTGTGGCGCTTGTTGCGGTCAAAGTTGTCGCGGTCAAATTTCCTCCAGTTAGTGTCGCGGTTCCATCGGTAAAGGTGCCCGCAGTGACTGTGCCAGTGGCCGTGACGGAGTCGCAGCCGATCGAGGTAACCCCCGAGACAGCGCCAGCCGTCAGGGTAGCCACACCATCGGTGATGGACAGCGCGGTCACTGTAGCGGAGGAGGTAAGGTTTTTCACACCATCAAGGTCTACATCACCGGTGGAACAGGTCAGAGTAATTGTCTCATCAGTGACGCCAATTTTTGCATGCGAAGATCCATTGTTTGTGAAGTTGATGTACATGTCAGCACCATTCGCATTCAGTTGGATCTGCGTTGACATGCCGGATGCATCTTCACCGTTAGCATTGATGGTTGACACGGCGTTTAGGTCCATGCAACTAATGGTAGCATCTGTTGCGACTATATATCCCGCCGCATTAATATTCAAGGTGTCCATTGTGGCGCTTGTTGCGGTTAAATTGCCTCCGGTCAAGGTCGCGGTCCCATCGGTAAAGGTGCCTGCAGTGACTGTGCCAGTGGCCGTGACGGAGTCGCAGCCGATCGAGGTGACACCAGAGACCGCACCGGCGGACATGGTTGCAACACCGTCCGTAAAGGTGTCCGCGGTGATCGTCGCGGTGGCCGTGACGGAGTCGCAGCCGATCGAGGTGACCCCGGAGACAGCGCCGGCTGACAGAGTAGCGACGCCATCGGTAATTGACAGCGCGGTCATGGTAGCAGATAAGGTAGCGTTTGTCGCGCTTAAATCTCCTCCGGTCAAGGTCGCGGTCCCATCGGTAAAGGTGTCTGCGGTCACTGTGCCGGTGGCCGTGACGGAGTCGCAGCCGATGGAAGTGAGTCCCGATACAGCGCCGGCTGACATAGTAGCGACGCCATCGGTGATGGAAAGGCCTGTTAGTGTGGCCGACGAGGTAAGGTTCTTTACGCCGTAGACGTTGACATCGCCTGTCGAGCACGTGAGCGTGAAGGTTTCGGCGGTAGCACCGAGTTTTGCCTGTGAAACGTTGGAGTTAGAGAAGTCAAGGTACGTGGATTGCAGGATGGCGGTGGCCATTTGTTTACTCGAGTCCGTAAAACAAAGAGATATTTTTTTTTATTTTTCTTACTCAAGCCTTGGTACATGGGCGCAATATAGGAGGTGACAGGCCGTACAGGCGAGGTGGACGTTCGGCGCCTCGCTGATGAGGATCAAATGGGCGCCCTGGGGCCTGGGTATTTCATTGGCGCAGAAGCAGCAAAACGGCTTGCACAGGAGGCCGAAGACCAATTTCTGTTGTCCGGGCGACAGCCACCATGGCGCGCGGGGGGCCCGGGGCAGCAGGAAGTCGCGCACGGCCGACTCCACGAAGCGTCTCGTCCCGTCCTCGCCCTTGCCGATGCAGGCCTTGAGTGGGCGGTAATCGCCGTTGCTTCTGGCGGAGCTCAGCGCCGCGGCGAGCTCGGCGAGCTCGGGGTCGTCGCTCGTGGGCCGGGGCAGCAGGATGTCGAGCACCACGTACCAATTCATGAGGCGCCTCTGCCGGCCCGTGGCGGAGAAGAAGAGCGGGAACTCCTGCGAGTCCACGGAGTTTTTCTTCCGGAGAATGTCCGCGAACAGGAGTCGCGCGCCCAGCCGGACCACGTCGACGGTCCTCCTCGCCAATTCGCCCGAGGCGATCTCTTTGCCGTCTCTGCCCGCGAGCGCGAGCGCCAGCAGATCCGCGAGGGGCATGAAGGGCGCCACCAGCCAGAGGACCGCCGCCGCCATCGACGACGAGTTTTTTTCTTGTGCCTTCTTGCCCTTTAGGGTTTGCCTTGGTCGTGTGTGTTTTTTTTCTTGTGTTGTTGTCTCACCCGCCCGCCCGTGTCCATAAATGAAGAGGAAAAAAGGAAGACGAAAAATTCAAATAAGCAGATTTTTATTTTTATTTTTAATTTCGCCGTCGACGACGAGCGCGTCGAAGTGGCCGTTGTCGCCGCCCACCTGTCGCACGAAAATGGTTGGCGCGCTCGCCGAGGGAAAACGGGTGATCTCTAATTGACCCGTCTGGTCCACGACGCCGAGATTTACGCGGTACGGGAAACTTCCCTGGTGCACGAGGACCTGGATCGCGCCGACGTCGGGAAAGCCGTCCGCCCCCAGGGGCCGTCTCGCGCGCAGAGCGTCGATTTTCTTTATCTCCCTGACAAAGTCCGCGCGTAAGGCGTGAAAGAGTGAGTTTCTGCCCGGGTTTTTCACCGTTTGGACGTACACGTCCCGTATTTTCCCCATGAGCTCGTCCGTGTTGCTGCCGCTGTCCTCCTCCTTCTGCCGCAGCAGCCCGGTCAGCAGCGAGTGGTAGAGACAGCGGCCGTCGGGCGGCGATGGAACGACGCTGAAGCCCTGCGGCGGCACGCCCTGCGGCGGCAAGCCCTGCGGCGTAACGCCCTGCGGCAGCAAGCCCTGCGGCAGCAAGCCCTGCGGCAGCACGCCCTGCGGCAGCACGCCCTCAAGTCGCTGCTTGACGCCGTTTTTGCCGAGCAGTCGCACGAAAAATACAGCCAGGGCCGCGCTCAGGAAGCAGGCGACGACCACCGTTGCCTGCACGGTCGCCTGTCTCTGCGTGGCCATCGTTTATGTCGTCGGGTCGGCGCTCGTCTCGTCATTCGTCGTGTCGAGAAGAGAAAAAAGGACGCGCTTTTTTTCTTCTTCTTCTTTTTTTTTACTTTTTTTACTTTTTTGCGCTAAACCAGGGACTGGAACATCTTCGGCGGCGTGAGGTTGTTTTCCTTGGCGGCTCGCATGAAGGCCGACATGTACGAAAGGTAGATCCAGGCGAGGATGATGCCGTTTGAGACGACACCGGCCAGCAGGCCGGCGCTGCCGTACGAGGAGAAGAGCACGGCCGTGGACCCCAGGGACCAGACGATGCCGATGAACAAGAAGCTCGAGAGCGCGTTGGCCGCGTTCTGAAGCACGCCGTCGTTCTTGGCAAAGTTGAGCACACTAAATCGCGAGCTCATTTCCACGGACGCCAGGGCCACCAGGAAGCCCGCGAGCAGGATCGACTTGCCGATGATCTTTGCTATCTTCTGCGACCTGCTCATGAGCCTATTTTTGTCGCCCACGCTGTTGATGCTCTGACTGAACGATAGCATGGTAGTAGTTGTGTATTCTTGCAAGGAAAGAGAAAAAAAGGAAAAAAAAGAAAAAATCTTTTTGGTACACCACCGCCGCACTTGTTTTGTATGCGTGCGAAACAAAAAAAATATCTATGACGCGAAATAGCAAGCAAGATGACCACCGCACCGAAAAAAAAAGCTCCAAATGCTGCCCTCAAGTGGATGGCCACCCGAATCAAGGCACTTCGCGCTGAGCAACCCGGTAAGCGGATGATCGATTACGCTCGGATGGCCGGCAAAGATTATAGAGCCGAACACGGTTTAGAACCAAAAAAATCAATAAAAACCCGCCCTCGGGGTTCAAAACTGAAATTTAAGATTAGTCAACTAAAAAAACAAATAATAGCCCTAAAAAAGAAAATTTCTGAGAAGAAAAAGGCGAAAAAGCAGGCAGAAAAAAAGGCGACTTCAATCAAAAAGGCGGCACCAAAGAAGAAAGCGGTTAAAAAGAAAAAGGAATTAAAAAACCAAATCGAATCCTTGAAAAGGCAACTTTCTAAGAAAGAGAGCCTGAAAAAGAAAATAGAAATAAAGGCGGCTTCAGTTAAAAAAGCCCCTGCTGCTACCATTAAAACGAGACCTAGACGACAAAGAATTGCCCCTACAAAATACATGTTTTAGCCAGGGTCAAGCCAGAAAGTCGATCGTCTTGGGGTTGGGTTAGGGTTTAGTGACAGTTAGAATTGATTAGTCCCATTGGGGTTGGGTCGGATTGGTCCTCATATATAATATATAAGTTTTAGTTTGCTTCGTACCTTTAGTCAATGAAAAAAATAGGTTTACGCTATAATATTTTTTCTCGCATGCAACACAGCCCGACATGTCTTTTCCTACCGCCAGCAAGTCGTCGCCCGCGTCGTCGGCGCAGCAAAAAAAAATTAATTACGCAACGGGCGTCTTCTTTCTGGACACTTTGCTCGGGCTGGTGGGGGTGCTGATCTCAGGCGCATCTATGTACTTTCTGTTCCGCTTTTGCGTGGCGGTGATCGTCCTGGACGAAAAAGCGAAACGGGTCCTGCTTGGCGACTCTCTGTTCGAGCTGGTGGAGAGCGTGAGGTTGCCGAATGTCATCGACCCGATCCTGGTAATCATGGCGCTGTATCTGTCCTTCCGTGTGGTGCAATTCGTCCTGTCCACCGCCAACTTCGAGAGCAACGCGCGCATGGTGTACGGAAATTTGCAGACGGCGCGTCGCGCAATTCGTGGCAAGTGATCCTAGTCTGGTGCAGCCTGGGGTTTGACATGCTCGTGTGTTTCGCGTCCCGTGTGTCCTTCTTCGGCTCTATTTGGCTCAAACAGACCCTTAAAGAATTTCGGTACCCTGACTTTCCCGGTGACGAGCTTGTGCGGTAACTGAATCAAGCGTTGTATGCGCGATTTTTTTTGCGGCTGTATTTCTTGCGGCCGTATTTCTTGCTGCACGGTCTGCTGCTGCTGCTGCTGTTGCCCCCCTTGGAAGAAAGAATTGATTTCATTTTGCGCGCCGGTTTTCTTTTCTTTGTCCTCCGCTTGCTGGCTCTTTTTGCCCCTGCGAAAGCTAATGACCGCGACGACGACGATCAGGGCGAAAATTGCAATGAGCACGATAAACCAGACCGGCACCTCGACGATTTGCGTCCCGCCGTCCTGCCCTCCTCCATTGTTCTGACCTCCTCCTCCCCCCCCTGTCGGAGCGATGCTCCCGCCCGGGGCCGTATCCCGGCTCAAAAAGTAGACGACAAGACCGGCGAACACGACGAAGAGTGCCGCCTGAAAGAAGTATTTTTTCGCTTTGGTCGCTTTGGTCGCTTTGGTCGCTTTGGTCGCTTTGGTCGTGTCGTCATTAGTCGTGTCGTCATTAGTCGTGTCGTCATTAGTCGAAGAAACTTGCCTGGCAGCAGCGGGCCGCCGGGCAGCAGCGGGCCGCCGGGCAGCAGCGGGCCGCCGGGCAGCAGCGGGCCGCCGAGCTTTTCCTGCGCCGCGGGCACCCGCGCTCTTCTTCTTCGGCTTCTTCTTCGACCCGTCTTTGCCCATTTCCCATTTTTATCGAGAAGAAAAAAAAAATATTTAGTAGCTTATTTGTTATTGTTGCCCTCGTCTTCCTCGTCGTCGTCGTCTTCCTCGTCGTCGTCGTCTTCCTCGTCGTCGTCGTCTTCCTCGTCGTCGAAGTCCTCGGAGTCCTCGTCATCGTCATCGTCATCGTCGTCCTCGGAGTCCTCGTCGTCATCATCGTCATCGTCGTCCTCGGAGTCCTCGTCGTCCTCGTCGTCATCATCGTCGTCATCATCGTCATCGTCGTCCTCGGAGTCGTCGTCGTCGTCGTCATCGTCATCGTCATCGTCGTCATCGTCGTCCTCGTCGTCGTCGTCGTCATCGTCGTCATCGTCATCGCCGTCATCGTCATCGTCATCGTCGTCGTCGTCGTCATCGTCGTCGTCGGACGAGCAGCTCTCATCGGAGCTGCTACTGCTGCTGGAAATGTCGTCATAGGTCTCGACGTTCTCGGCCTTTACAATTTCATTCAACGGAACCATCATTCTCAGCGCGGTTGCGATTGCGTTACCGTAGCACTTGAACAATTCCATGCGGATTTTCAGCTGCTTCCAGTGGGGCAGCGACGCATCGAGGACACTGCTGTTGTCGTACAGCACCCTGGCGCACTCGGTGTACACGCCGTGCACGAAAGCAGAAAACTTGGGCACCTCGATCTCTACGTCCTCCGCGGCTTCCTCGTCTTTCTGGATCACCAGACTCATCAGCATCAGGTTCGCCGCGTACGCGTACCGGAAGAACATCTCCACATTTTTGTGTGCGCGAACCAGCTCCGCCGTTCGACGATTGACCTGCTTCTCGTCCCACACAGGGATTTTTTCCAGCTTACGCTTGAATCGCGACTCGGAGCAACCGCATTCCGCGTAGACCCGCTTGAAATAGTCGTGCATGACGTACAGCATGCGCGTGCAGAGCTGCGAGTACAGCTCCCCGTACGCGGCACCAAAGTCCCCGCCCTGGCCCTTCTCGCGCTTCTTCACGCCATGGTTCGTGTCGCAGGCGGCCTCCAGGACCTCATTGGCCGTGACAACCGTTGCGCTCTCTTTGGCCGCGCCCGCGCACTCTTTTCCCTGTTCCGCAACGGCCGCGACAGCCTGTGCGCTCGCCGCGGCGGGCTCCGTGACCATAAAGTGCGCCTCGACGGGGCCCTTCGTCACCGTCAGCTGCTTCTGGTGGTCCAGGTCGTGGATCTGGTCCACCGTGACCGGCGCGAGCGGCACCTTACGACCCACCAGATTCTGCTCCTTTCGGGCCGCTTTGTGCGCCCTTTTCTCCTTCTTTTCCTTCCTGGCACGCTTCCACTCTTCCAGCAACAAAGAGCCCAGCTCGCTGTCCGAGGAGGAGGAGCTCTCGCGTACCTTCTTTTTTTTCAAGTCAGCGCCCTTGCGACCTTTCATTCTTCTCTTTGTCGCCGGCAATAGAAAAAAAAGAACCAACTTTTTTTCTTCGCCATAATCATCATTTGCCATGCAACAACGACGACCGCTAACGCGAGCACGGGCCAGAGCGGAGACATCGCCCGTCCCGCCGCCGCCGCCGCCACCCGTCCCGCCGCGACAGCAGCGAAAACCCCCACTCCGCATAAAAAAACTAGCGCGCGAACTGCGGAAAGACGAGTGGGACGACAACGGCGGAAACGAGACCCGAAAGCGCCTTATCGCGGCAGTGGGCATCAAAAAGTGGTGGAAAAGGGTAAAACAATTTGTGTGTGTTAATCAAACCGAAGAAGATAAGGCGGGCGACGAGGGCTTTCTGCGCAGGGGAGGCAGAAACATCATATGCGCGATCACCCAGGACAGCATCCCGACTCGAAACGCGTTCAAATTTGTCACCGCCACGGGCCAGGTGATCGCCTACTCGATGCAAGATATTCTCAGGTACCTTAAGGATAGCGGCATTTTTCGCTGTCCCTGCACCACGATGCCCTTTACCATTTCCGTCGTGCGCAGGCTTGAGCGCAGCGCCGTTCGCGCAGGTTTTTGTAGCCCCAACGACCTTATAGCCGTCTACCTCCGTCGGCATATCATCGTGCAAAGCGAGATCGAGCAGAGGAATCGCGCGCTTGCCATGGAGAGCGCGTGCGGCGTTGTGCTGTCCGAGGCCATCAGTCTCTGCAACGACCAAAACGTAAACGCGTCCGAGGCCTTCAACGAAATCTCCCTCTTTATCATGCCCGAGTACAGAAGCTTTGTCGTAGACTACTACGCGTTCAACCGACAAAGCTGTACCGCAATGCTACTCGCCGACCGCGAAAAGCTGCGCAGACTGGAACGCACGACGAACACCGACTCCCACGGCATACTCTTTGTCGTCATGGACACCGTACGCGAGCTGGTCGAGCGCTTCGAGCACATCGAGCGCCTACGTACTAGTGGCAGACAGCAGCACCAAACGACGATCCTGCCCGCGCCGACGCAGTATAGTACTTTGCCCGTGCCCCATTTTTTTCTGCAGCGGCCATCGATGTTCATTAACCGCTTGCAAAATCTTCCCGATGAGACCGGTTTTTTCACTGCGCTTAACAGTTTGCCAACCCCGCGCATCCGCCACTCCTCCCCGGTTCGCCTTACCGGTAACAGCGGCTTTGACGACGAGACTTTCATCTCCGACCTTGTCGCGTCCATAACCAATGACAGGGGAAGGCGGCGAGAAGAATGACCAGCGCCCGGACAGCAGTGGTCTCGCCACAATCGTCCGCCCGCCCGTGTCCGTCACCACATGGTGCTGTACATAGCTGTACAAAAAAGAACTAATCGCGTATACAAGCATCAGGTGCCAAACCGAGTGAAAAAAATGGTACTTTTCCATGTCCGTGCTGGCGTCGACGTACGAGACGAACGCGATTAGAAAGCAGACACTCGCAAACAAGTTTAAATACGTAAACACGATCTTCGTGTTCAGGAGCATGTAAAACCCCGCGGCCGTTATGAAAATGCAGCCAGCTAGATCAACGAAAAAGCCCCAGGGGCAGTTCTCGTCGTTGTGGTACAACAAGGAACCAAACATCGAGAGCATGATCGCCACGGACGGAAAATAAAGATCGTTCTCGTACGCATAGTACGCGGGAAAAATAAGCAACAATGTAGATATTTCTGAAAACGAAGGCATTTTTCCTGCTGTAAACACAAAAGAAAAAAAAAATATTTCCTTCCTTTGTTGTCGACCCTAGCCCAGCCAACCCTAACCCATACCAAAGTGGGACACTTTTTGACCAAGTAGGACAGTTTTGGGACAAAAATGAACTTAGCTAAGGCGCTTTACTAACAATTCATGTTTTTCATCAAGTAGCTTTAAATTTTGATTTTCTAATTGGCGAGATTGTTCTGTCGCCGCCTTAACCAATTCAATATAAGCATCTTCAGCTTGCTCAAGTTGTGTCTTGATCTTATCGTTTTTCTCTTCACTGCTTTTTAACTTCTTTTCCGTGTCAACAATTTTGTTTTTTAAATTCGCAATTTCTTTTTTTGCTTTTGTGTACAAGTAGAAGCGTGTAATTAAAGGGTGCATCAATAGGGGAAGAACTCGAACTGTTTTTTTTGTCGTTTACAAGAGCAGCGTCCTCGCTAAAGGTGACTTTGTCTTCTTTGTGTTTCTTTGTTGTGTGATTTGTATGGTAGTAGTAGTAGTACACTGTAGAGGTCAACAAAGCATATTCACTTACGAGAAAAAGCAGAAAAGCGCGAAATTGTTTTTGCTGTAGCTGATGTAGCTCTCGACCCACCATTTCTTGGTAAGCACAAAGAAAAAAAAACCTTCCTTTGTTGTCGACCCTAACCCAGTCAACCCTAACCCATACCAAAGTGGGACACTTTTGGTCAAGTGGGACAGTTTTGGGACAAAAATGAACTTAGCTAAATCAGGTCAGGTGCCGCTGAAAACACTGATTTTTGACCGAATCCGGTAATTGAGATACCCTTGATTAGTGTTTTTGCTGTCCCACCATACAAAATGTGCTTCTGCACATTAATAGAAAGATGAATGAATGAATGAATGAATGAATGAATGAACACATATATATTATATATGAGGACCCAACCGACCCAACCCCAATGGGACTAATCAATTCTAACTGTCACTAAACCCTAACCCAACCCCAAGACAATCGACTTTCCGGTCTTGTCGCCGTTGCCCATACATTT
>JACCDP010222079.1_pt1 | contig 16937 bp, 15 predicted proteins | sample 7445841 | NCBI WGS metagenome assembly JACCDP01 (sample SAMN15323441, study PRJNA562643) | freshwater metagenome | isolation source: river surface water | place: USA:Blue River Watershed | collected 2017-08-17 | reverse complement strand
GGCGCGGCGTCTGTGGATCGCCTTGAACTGGAACAGAAAGGCAAACTCTTTTTTGTTGGACGCGGCGGCTCTCTTACAGGTCGCGGCGGCCACGGCCTTATCATCGATGACCCGATCAAAGACCGTGTGGAGGCCGACAGTCCGACGACGCGAGAGAAACTCTGGAATTGGTATAACCAAGTCTTGAAAACGCGACTGCTGTCGAGTGTCGGTTGGATCGTTATTATTCAAACTCGCTGGCACGGCGATGACTTAGTCGGAAGAATTACTGACCCCATGAACGCAAGCTATTCAGCGAGCGAAGCAAAGAAATGGAAGATCATTGACCTACCCGCCCTTGCTAAAGATAAAGACGTTCTTGGCCGCAAAGAAGGCGAAGCACTTTGGCCTGAACGCTTCCCAGCATCCTACCTCTACGAACTGCGAGAAGCAGACCCCAGAGGTTTCCAAGCCCTTTATCAAGGTAGCCCCACCCCCGACAGCGGCAACTTTTTCCCTGCCGAAAAAATCCGTGGCTATTCTAAGCCTACTGATCGCCCTCCCCGCGATCAGTTGCGTTTTTATGTCGCCTCTGATCACGCCGTATCTACCAAGCAAGAACGAGACAAAACCTGCCTCCTGCCCATTGGCATCGACGCCGACGACAACATCTGGATCATGGACGATGTCGAATGGGGGAGATGGCCGTCAGACGTGGTTGTCGAGAAGATGCTTGGTCTCATGCAGCGATATAAGCCCCTCGCATGGTGGGCCGAGCGAGGTCACATCTCCAAGTCGATCGGGCCGTTCCTCCGCAAAAGGCAGCATGAGGAAGGCATCTACGCGATGATGGAAGAGATTGTGCCGATCAACGACAAGATGACGCGCGCACAATCTATCGCGGCTCGCATGGCGATGGGGAAGGTCTACATCCCCACCTATGCGCCTTGGTATATGGAAGCCTACAACGAGATGCTGCAATTCCCGTATGGCGGGCACGACGATTTCTGCGACGCGATCGCCCTCATCGGTATGGGCCTTGCGAAGCAGGTGCGCCCGACGATGGCGCGTCCGACAAAGAAAACGCCGGCGCGCGGCACATTTGGTTGGATCAAAGAACAATCGCGCCGCGCTGAAATGCAGCGGCAAGTTAAGAATGGGGGTTGGTGATGGTTGACGGCGAACTCATGGATGAGGGTCCGATCCCGTCCGAAGAAACTCCTGAGAAGATGATGGATCGCGAGACGCCCGATCCCTCTCAGTCGCGCAAGGCCCTTGTCACCGCCATGTCCAGCATGGTGCGCGAGGCCAAGACGCATTGGGATAAAGTCTTCCGCCAGATGGAGAAGGATCAGCGCTTCTGTGCTGGTAAGCAGTGGCCGAGTGAGACGAAGGCGTCCTACTTTAACGACGCCGAAGAGGATCGCTACGTTGCGAACATCACGCTGCGCCATGTGCAGCAGAAGGTCGCCTCTCTTTACGCAAAAAACCCAAAGGCGATCGCGCGCCGGCGTAAGCGCCTGCTGACGACCGTCTGGGACGGCAACATGCAGACGCTGCAGGCCGCGCAGGCTCTCATTCAAAATGCGATGATGGCGCAGCAGCAGGCGATGATGCCTCCGCAGATCGACCCGGCCACTGGCATGCCGGCGCCGCCTCCCCCGCCCGTTGATCCGGTTGCCGTGCAGCAGGCGCAGCAGCTTATTCAGGACGCGCAGCAGGCGAAGCAGCAACTCGATCAGGAGAAGAAGATCGCCGAGACGCTGCAGCTTCTCTACGAATATGAGATCGACAGCCAGCAGCAGCCCTTCAAGTCGATGATGAAGCTGGTGCTGCGTCGATCGGCGACTGCGGGCGTTGGCTGGATCAAGATTGGCTTCCAGCGCGTCATGGGTAAGTCGCCCGACTACGACACGCACCTCGCCGATCTTGAGCAGCGCCTGTCTATTGTCGAGCGCATTTCTGCGGATATAGCGGACGGCGAAACGCAGGAAGACAGCGCAGAGGCGGAACAGCTTCGTCTGGCGATGGCCGACCTCATGCGCGAGCAGGAGATTGTTCTTCGCGAAGGCCTGCAGCTTTCCTACCCCAAGAGCACGGCGATCATCCCCGACCCGCGCTGCGTGCAGCTACGCGATTTTCTGGGCTGCGATTGGGTTGCCGAAGAGTATCTCCTCTCGGTCAACGAGATCAAAGAGACTTACGGCGTGGACGTGGGCACGAACTACACGGCCTATTCGCGCACCGATGTCGGCACCGCTTACGAGAGCGCACGCGCGTCTTGGCAGCAGGGCGGCGACACGGCGAACATCTCAAAGGGCGACAGCGACACGGCCCTTGTGTGGGAGGTCTACAACAAGCGCGACGGCATGGTTTATGTCATCTGCGACGGCTACATCGATTTCCTGCAGGAGCCGGCGGCGCCCGACGCTTGGATCGAGCGCTTCTATCCTTGGTTCGCCGTCATGTTCAACGAGACGGACGGACAGGTTTTCCCGCCATCGGATATTCAACTCCTAAAGCCCATGCAGTTGGAATTGAACAGAACGCGGCAGGGCATGCGCGAGCACCGCTTCGCGAACCGCCCGAAGCTGGCGTATGCCGAGGGCATGCTGTCTGCGGAGGATTTGGACAGCCTGCGCAATCATCCTGTGAATGCGTTGATCTCGATCTCCGGCCTCGCGCAGGGGCAGAGCATCGACACGGTTGTGCAGCCGATCAAGGGCAATCCCTTCGACAACGCGCTCTATGAGGTCAATCCGATCTTCCAAGACATGATGCGCGCGGTCGGCGATCAGGAGGCGAACCTCGGCGGCAACAGCAACAGCACGGCCACTGAGACGCAGGTTGCGCAGCAGTCGCGCTCAGACGCCCTTGGCAGCGCCGCTGACGATCTCGATGAGACCCTGACGCAGCTTGCTCGCGCCGCAGGTGAAATCCTCATCCTGAACGTCTCTGAAGAGACTGTGAAGGACATTGTCGGCCCCGGCGCCGTGTGGCCGCAGCTTACGAAGGCCGATGTCGCGAAGAACGTCTACCTCGAAATCGAGGCCGGCAGTTCTGGCGTGCCGGATCAGGCTCTCGCCGTGTCGAACTTTGAGAAGCTGGGTCCGATCCTTATGCAGATACCGGGCATCACGCCGATGTTCTTGGCGCAGGAAGCGATCAAGAGATTGGACGACAAGCTGGACATCAACGAAGCCCTCTCCGAGGGCGCTCCGTCGATAATGATGCAGAACGCCGCGAAGCCTCTGCCGCCCGGTGGTGGCGCTTCTCCGGCGCAGGGCGCACAGGGTGGCGCGAACGCAGAGAAGCCGCCGACGCCGCAGTCTAGCGCCCCCGGCGCGAACACTGGAGCGCCGCCGCAAGGTCAGCCCTTACATTGAGGGTTTAATCTACATCTTTTTTCTGTTATTTACCCCCATGCCTGCGGATTTAACGGTCCGCAGGCACACATAAGGAGCGCAGAGTGCAGAGCGACGAAGATTTCCAGAACGACAGCCCGCCGATCGAGAGCGTTGCTCCGACGACAGAGGCTACGGTCTCGCCCGACAATTCGGGTGATAGCAAAGGGGAGCAGCCCAAAGAGACGCTGTTCGACGCAATCCAAGAGGTCGTGAAAACGACGAGCGTGGATGGCGAAGACGCGACAGAGGGCAAGGAGGAGCCTCCCGCCTCCGAAGAAGCTGAAGAGACAGGACAGGCAGCAGAGCCGGAAGAGACAAAAGAAGAGACTGACGAAGAAATCGCTGCTGATAAGGACGACGTGTCCCCGAAAGCCGGCAAGCGAATTCGACGCCTATTGAAGGACAGGACCGAACTGCGCAACGAGGTTGCACAGCTTCGGGCGCCTGCCGAGATAGGCTCGCAACTGGAGAATTTCACAAAGACGCACGATCTTTCGGGCGACGATGTGGTCAATGCACTGCACATAGCAGCGACGTTGCGTAGGGGCGATATGCGCGCCTTCTACGAAATGGTCTCTCCCTATGTGCGACACGCGCAAGAGTATCTCGGCGTTGTGCTGCCTGACGACCTGCAATCGCTGGTCAATCAGGGGCAGATGACTGAGAACGTGGCGCGGGAATTCGCCAAAACCCGTTTCGACCAGCAGAGAGCAGCGGTCGAGAACCAGCGCATGAACGATCTCGGTCAGAGATATGTCACGCAAGAGGTTCAGGGCAATGTTGCTAGGGCAGTGTCTGATTTTGAGAACCAGCTTGCTGCGAGCGATCCTGACTACAAAGGCAAAAAAGCCGGGTTTGTGCAGCGTGAAGCAGCAGCGATCCTGCAAGAGCAATTTGGTGGGCAAGTAAAGTCTATTGAGGAAGCACTCACTGTCGTGAGGACGGCCTACAGTAACGTGAATGCTCAACTTAAAAAGATGGCTCCTGCACCGAAAGCAACTGCGCGCACGCCAAGCGCATCCCTATCCCAAACACCAGCAACACGCACTGCTCCAAAATCACTCATGGAGGCAGTCGTCGCGGGCCTGCATGGCTCTCGCGCTGGTTAGTCTGAGGATTTAACGTCCTCGGAATTGCAGGAATAAGACAATGTCGTTTACAGCAGGTGAAATCACTAACATCTTCAACTCGTCGCTCGATTTCTTCTTTAATCGTGGCGACTACTTTCCGCAGACGCTTCAGGCGCGTCCGTTTCTCGACAAGATGGAACGCGGCAAGAAAGAATTTCCCGGCGGAAAATCGGACATCTCGCTGGCAATTCTCGGCGAGTATGGCGATGGCAGCGGCAACGATGTTCTGAAGGGTTACACTCACAACGACGTTGTGAAATTCATGACCCCCGCGAATATGAAACGTGCCGCGTATCCTTGGCGCGAAACGCATATTGGTCTGACTTTCACCCACACTGAGGCGAAAATAGATGGCATCTCGATCACTGATGATCGAGATGCGATGTCTAATCATTCGCAGCGTGAACTGACGGTGCTTGTCAATCTGATCCAGACGAAGCTGGAAAGCCTCGCTGAACAGTATGCGCGCAGCATGAACACCATGCTGTATTCGGATGGCACTGCCGATCCGAAGGGCTTCGCTGGCCTGCAGTCAATCATCCTCGACAATCCTGCGGTCGGCACGACCGGCGGCATTGATCGCGCGACGACTGCGTTCTGGCGTAACCGTGCCCGCACTGCCGCCAGCGCTGCTGCTGGTGGTCTCGGTCCTTTGAAATTCAATGTGGCTGATGGCGGAAGCATCCTGCAGGCTCTTAGCTGGGAATATCGCCAGCTAATTCGTTACGGTGGAAAGCCGAACTTTGCTGTGTGCGGTTCTGACTTCCTCGACGCGATGGAGCGCGAGCGTCGCGCCAATGCTCTGTATAGCACCACCGGCGTCACTGGCGCTGATGACGTGAGTATTGGGGCTACTAAGCATCTAAACACCACTTTTGTTTACGATCCCACGCTCGACGACATGAATATGTCGAAGCGCTGCTACTGGCTCGACACGTCGAAAATCTTCCTGATGGCTATGCAGGGTGAATGGCGCAAGGACCACAATCCGACGCGCCCGGCGGATCAGTTCATCGTCTTCAAGTCGATCACCTCGACGGGTCAGTTGGTTGCTTCGCAGCTTAACTCCTCGATCGTCATGGACATCGAATAACAGAATATCTTTGCGCCGCCGTCTGCACTCCGGCGGCGCGAGGATAGAGGCTCGCGGTCTCCGCGAGCCTCGCCTCAGAGAGTGCAATCAGAGTGTAAGGAAATCACAATGCATTTTTGTTCAGCAACGGTTCGCTTGATGGGTGATTTGCGCAACACAGTTGCGCGCACGCCATTCAATCCGATTTCGCTCCCAGAGGTTGAGGTGCTGCGTTTCCTTCACGGCGACGACAGCGTGATCGACGTTAAGCCCTTCGCCAGTGTTGAGCAGACCGCCAAGGCAGAGAAAGAGCGCCTGCAGCGCGTCTACGGCACTGACGTGCTGGAAGAGGTTTTCCCCGGTCGCAATCCGCAGATGGAACTGGAGGCCACTGGCGCCCGTCTCGCTGAAGCGCCTGTCGGTTGGAAGAACCCGCTCGCCGCCGACGATCCCTACGAGATGAAGCCCCCGGCGCCGGCTCCCGCCGCTGCCGCTGAAAAGCCCGTGCGGGCTTTCAAGTAAAAGGAAACTGAGATGGCGGTGAAAACGCTTGGTGAATTAGTCACAGATGTCCGCGCCGAGGCCGGACACGCGCTCACCGCCTCTCAGGGTCTCAATGCCGTTGAGACCCTAAAGCACATCCTGCGACGCACGCAGGAAGAGTTGTGGGTTGCTTTCCAGTGGCCGCAACTGCAGATCAGGGCCGACCTACAGATCGTCGCCGGGCAGACTGAATACGCCTACCCCGCCGAACTCCAATTCGAGCAGATACGCGCCGTCTATTACGCGCAGCCGAAATCGCACACATGGCTTCCCGTTCAATACGGCATCCCAGAAGACGCGATCCTGCCGGATGGCGTTCCCGCGCAGAAGGGCACGACGATCGAATTCTGGGAGACGACCGCGCACGAACCGGCGCGCATTCGCATATGGCCGGAGCCTGTCAATCCCGGCTACATGCGCCTGAAGGGCATGAAGCCCCTCAAGGAGATGGTGGACACCGACGACTACTGCACGCTCGACGCGACGGCCATCACGCTATTCGCCGCTGAAGAGTTGCTGATCCGCGCCAAGGCCGCAGACGCGCAGGCGAAGGGCGAAAAGGCGCAGCGTCACCTGAAGCGACTGCTGGGCAATCAGACAAGCGCCAAGATGCGCGTCACGACCTTCGGCGCACAGCGCAGCGACCAATACAATCACGGGCTGCGGCCCGGCCTCGATTATATCCCGATGGGGGGATCGTGATCTCATGCCGTATCTTGCGATCGACAACTACAAGAACGGCCTAGACGCCCGCAAAAGCCCCCTGACGACGCCAGCCGGCGCGCTCAGTCGCCTCACCAATGCGGCGGTCACGCCGGGCGGTGAGATCGAAAAGCGCCGCGCATTCGTGAAGGTGGCGAGCCTTGCAGGCACGAAAGGTCTCGCGGCTGTCGGCAACAAAGTCGTCGCGTTCTCGCTCAACACCGATATGACGGCGCCTGATCTCGGCATGATCGGTGCATCGCTCGAATTCCATAAGCTGCCATATGCGTCCACAACTGCGCGCATGATGGACTATGACGTGTTCGACGGCTCAATTTATGTGACGTTCTACGACAAGACGCCATCGCCGCCGGCTCCAGCATCGTCTGGGGCCACGAACCCCACAGGGGTCGCGACAGGCGCCATCTACCAGCTTTCAACTGACAAGACCTATCATCGCTGGTCCGGCAAGGCGTGGCAGAATTGGACTGTAAATTTCACGCTGCCCCATGAGCCGGGCGCAGTCGAGGGTCGCACCTTCCACAACAATCTCGCCAACCGAAACTATAAATTCACCGGCGGCATGTGGGTCACAATGGTGCCGAAGGTCTCCACAGGCTCGGCCCCTGACGCGACGCAGTATAAGGTCGGAGACACCTACTTCAACACGACCAATGGTCAGACATACATCATAAAAACAGCCGGCACTTGGTCCCTATTCACACCCGACGCGACAGGCGATGAACTGCCGCCGATCGCAAAGGAAGGCGACATCTACCACAACACGACCAGCAAACTAGATTTCTTGCTGAAGGGTGGTGCATGGGTTGCGTGGGCGCCGGCTGCTGTAGTGGCTGCTCTCCCTGCGTCGCCGCCAATCAAGGATCAAGTCTTCCTCAACACGACTGACGGAAAGACATACATTTGGAGTGGCACGGCGTGGGTTGCATGGGCTGTCAGCGCTCTCGACTATAACCCGCACTTTTACGACACCTCTGACCCTGACACCACAACGCGGAAATATGAAAAGACCGAAGGCTCCGGCAAGGGGTATTTCGTCAAATCGTATCAGACCAAAATGTATTCAATCTGGGGACGGCATGTAGCCTTCTCTGCGATCAAATATCCGAAACTGTGGGAAGAGATTTCTGACGTGCCGCCCAGCGGCGCGACTGTCGTTTCGGTGCTGCCGATCCAAGGCGTGCAGAATGAATTCATCATCCTGCCGGCGAAGAAGAAATGCTACACTTGGACTGTCTTCGATGACGGCACGGCGAATTGGGTAGCGAGCGACCCCAGCACCGAAGACCTCGCGTGGATCGAGGAGAGCGATCAACGCAACGGCTGCGGCTACATGGATGTGGCCTTGCAGGAAAGTGGTGGCATCGGACTGCAGGGTCTCGAAATCTATTTCGACAAACTCGCCGTCCTGAGTGAGCAAACGTCACAGCTTTGGTCGATGGACCCCGACCCTGATCAGAACGCGCTGGCGCAGGTGCTGCGCAATAACGGGACGCGGGCGCCCAAGAGCGTGCAGCAGTATGGCTCCGGCGACGTGCTCTATCTGAACAGTTCAGGCCTTCGCTCGATGAAGGCGCGCGACGCATCTAACAGCGCCGCCGTCACCGACATCGGATCGCCGGTCGATCGCATCATCCTGCAGATCGCGCGGGAGAAGGGTCTCCTCTACCTCAAGAACTGCAAGGCGATCATTGAGCCGATCGTGGGGCGCTTTTGGGCAGTCTTCCCGAACGAGATTTTGGTGCTGTCTTATTTCCCCGGCCCGGCGATCACGGCGTGGAGCCTCTACACGGTGCCCTTCACGATCGACTACATCGTCTCTGCCGGCGACCATATCTTTGTGCGCTCCGGCGACGATCTCTACGCCTTCGGCGGCAAGACGGGCGAGGAGTATGACGCCTGCCCGGTTGAGGTGCGCTTCCCGTATCTCGACGGCGGCAAGCCCGGCCACAACAAAATGTTTGAGGCTCTGGACGCTACGGTCGAGGGTGCTTGGAAGGCCTCGGTCTCCTACAATTTCGACCTGCCGGAGGCAGAGGAATTCCTCGGCACGATGACCAGCCCAACATGGAATAAGGGCCGCTTTGGGATGCAGGGCTACGCCTCGCACGTCTCGATGCGCTTCTACCATGAGGCCCCCGGCCCGGCGACGCTCTGCAACGCCGCGATCCATTTCAGGGTCGCTGATGATGAGGCGTAAATGATCGCCCCGGCGACACTCCTCGACCTCTACTACCTCGCGCACAATCTGCGCGAGCGTGACCGGCAGGAACTCGCCGAGACGCGCGAAGATATGTCGCCGGCGAGCATCGCGATCGACGCCCATGCGTCCCCGTGGAAATGGGCCGCCGGGAGTATCGGCCAGCCCGTCATGGCGCTTGGCGCGAAGCCTGCCCATGCTGGCGTGGCGACAGTTTGGGGCTTCGGCACGAATGACTATAAGTCTGCCATAAGGGAGATGACAGACTACGCAAAAGAGTTTATGGTCCCGGCGTTGATTGCTTCGGGACTGCATCGCGCGCAGTGCATTGTGCATCCCGAAAATCGAGCCTCCCAGCGGTGGCTCACCTCTCTTGGTTTTAATCAAGAGGCCGTTCTCAGGGGGTTTGGCTCCTCGCACCAAGACATGCTGCTTTATGCATGGGTGCTCGATGAACCAAACACTTGACGCTCCCGTAAAGAAGAAACTGCCGCTTTGCGATTATGATCTCGCGACGACGCACGACGTTGTCGCGCTGACATACTTGTTCAAAGACTTTTTCGCCGAGAGCGACTACGCCGGCAACGGCATCACCTACTCGCCGAACAAAGCAGCCGCGTGGTTGAAGCGCGTCATCTCGACGGGCGTATTCCCGCACGTCATCGCGCGCGTGGACGGCAAGATCGCCGGTGTGATCTCTTGGTCGATGGACGACAGTTTCTGCGAGGAGCCGATCGCAGTTCTCCACACGATCTATGTGCGCCCTGAATATCGGCGCTCCCCGATTGGTCGGATGCTTGTCAGTTTCATGCTGGACATAGCCAAGAACGAAGGCGCGTGCGCCATCTCCGCACCGATCTCTTCAGGCATGAAGGAAACAAAATCCTTGCAGAACCTATTCGCCAAGGCCGGCTTCAAGCACGCCGGCGCTATTATGACGAGGGCCTTCTGATGGGAGGCAAATCCTCGCAGACGAACTCAACCGATCAGTCGATGGGCATCATCAACGCCTTCGTTGCGCAGCAGGCTGAACTCGATCGACAGTCGCGCATCAAGCAGGGAATGAACCGCATCGATGGAGCCTTCAAGGGCTTCGATGACGACTATTTCCGCAATTTTGCGACATCGACAAATGAATATCAGATGCCGCAGGAAGAGAAGCAATACGCCGATGCAAAGAAGGAACTCACATTCCGTCACGCGCGTGCTGGCACGCTTAATTCCTCTATGTCCGCAAATAACACTGCTGACCTTGCGAAACAGAATGCACTCAATCGCGCAACTGTGCTGCAGCAAGGCGACCAAGCTGCTGCAAACCTGCGCTCGCGCGTTGCGTCTGAAAAGGCCGGGCTGATCAGCCAACTCAATTCGACAAGCGATCCAGACCTTGCCGCGACTAGCGCGCTCACAGCCTCAAAGGGCATCGGGCAGGATCAGCCATCACTCTCACCGCTCGGCCAGATGTTCAATGTCGGCATCGTTGGTGCGGGCAATTACATGCAGGGCTACAACACCGGGCAGGCTTACAAGAGCGCCGGCTTCGGTAGTGGCGGATCGCTCGGCGGGGGCGCGTCGCGCAACGCCGGTCGAATGATCGGTTAAGGAATAGATGAATGTGTGATCCCGGCTCGATCATAGGCGCAGGTGTAGGCGCCGGCACGAAGGTGATGGATGCGATGGGTCGGCAGAAGGCCGCCCAGCGGCAGGACAAGGCAAACAAAGACCACGCCATGATGCAGCTTATGCTCATGGATGAGCATATGAAGAAGCAGAATGCGTTCCGTGGTCAGGCTGAAGGCGCATGGTCTGCCGCACTCGATGACATGGGCGCAGCGTCTCAGATCGCACGTCAGTCGCAAGAGAGCCATCGCCTCGCGGCTTATCTGAACGGCGACACGCAGCCTCTGATGTATGTGCCGCGACCGGCCTCCTTGGATATTAACAGCGCCGACACGCACGCGGTTGATACAGGCCCCGGCGGCAAAGGCATCGCGCGCTACACAGACGTTGCGGGCGCTGACACTGCCGTTGCGCCAATGCCGACGAAGGAAGGCGGCTTCTCTTTCAGCCCCGCGATCTCTGGGTCGCATGGCGGCACGCAGATGTTCCGCAGCGATCTCGCGCGCAAGCTGAACAAAGCCGCACGCGGCGCGCGTGGTCAGATCAATGCGCTTGCTGATCTCTCTGCCTATGGCGGATCGTATGGCGGCCTCGGCACAGTCAATCCTCTGATCATGCAGAAATCAGGTCAAGCGATCGATATGTGGAACAACTTTAGGCGCGGTGACATGAGCGTCTACAACGTCGAGCGGCAAATCCCGGCGTCTCAGTATCAATACAAGCAAAGCCCCGCGATGGGTCTCGCTGGCCTCTTCAGCTCTGGCATGAAGGGCATGGGCGAAGCCGCTGGTTCAGGGGGAGGATTTTTCTAATGCCGATCCTGCAGGAAATTAACGACCCCTATGCGAACTCAAACGCTTCTGCGCTGTCAGGACTGACGGGCGGTGGCGGCATCGAGGCGCAGGCGCGGGCGCAGGCCCTTGCCGCTCAAATTCGCGCTGCTGATGTCGCCCAGCAGAAGGCGGCTCAAGAGATGCGCCTTGCTGAAGAGAAGGCGCGTCAGGAGAACACAAAGTTTGGCTGGGAGACATCGGCCCACAAACAGAACGAAGCCGCGCAGGATGCCGCCGGACGTTATTTCGGTTACGCGACGCCGGCCCCGGTTGGCGTTGATGGCGCGCAGCCTTCGCGTCAGGACATGGAGCGCTACTATCGCGAGCAGAACTATCGCGATCAGGCGGCCCGTGCAGCGATCCGCGCCGGTAAGGGCACGGAAGACATCGCCAAGGGCATGAACGACTACGAGACGAATTTCCGCACGGCGCATCCCGCCGGTGGGTCGCAGCCCATGAGCATGCCGGCTGACATCGCCGGCAATCCTGTCGCGGCTAAAAAATTCGCGGAGGAGAAGGCGAAGCAGATGGCTGATCAGCAGCAGGCTGATGAGCAGAGCAAGATCGCCGCCAGCAAGTATCTGCCTGAGATGCTGCGCGCTCGCCAGCACTACTCCGACGCCTCCGGCTACATCGGCCAGATCGAGGGCAACGAGTGGACGCAGGGCGTGCAGAACATCGCCGGCAAACTCCCCGGCGCCGGCGGCCTCGCGCAGGGCGTTGCGAAGCGCGCCGCTCTCGAAAAAGAGATGGCCGCATTCCAAGGTCCGCAGATCGCCGCAAACAATAAGGGCCTCGGCCCAATGACGAACTACGAGCAGCAGCTTGCGCGCCTGCCGTTCGCCAAGGTGAACGACGTGAACGCGCAGGTTGGTCTCAATGCCTTCGACGGCCAGCTTGCTCACACGTTGAAGACGATGGGCTACGCGGTCCCGCCGGCGCACATCTCGATGCTGCTTGACGGCATCAAGAACCAAGACCCCAGCGTGATGCAGGAGTTTGCGCAGGCGCACGGGCCGGAGGCCTTGCAGGTCATCATGGGGGCCTTGCAGTAATGGCGAACCGCTTTCTCGACACCGCCCCGCACCAGCAGCCCGCTCCGCAGGTTGACCAGTATCACGCGCGTGCTGGTCAGTTCCTCGATGAGCATCCGAACTACACGGGCGGCGTCGCGAATAATTTCTTGCACGGCGTCACTGGCGGTGTGGGCAATCGTCTTGTTGCCGGTCTGCACGCGATCGCCGGACAGGCGCTCTCGAATGATGGTCTCTCCTTCCCTGAGAGAATGAAATATGAAACCGCCCTTGAAGAAGAAAAGCACAGGCGCGCTACTGCCGACCATCCGGTCAACGGCATGGCGGCTGAGATACTTGGCGGTGCTGTCAATCCACTTGCTCGCGCTGCAGGCGCTGGCGTTGGTGCTCTGACTGCGTCACGCTTCGCGAATGCAGTCGGCACTGGCACGGCTCTTGGTGCGACCGAAGGTTTGATGGATACGGGCAGCGCAGAAGGTGCTGCGCAGGGCGGCCTCTACGGCGCTATGGGCGGCGCGCTGGGGCATGGCATCGGTAAGACGGTCGAAGGCGTCGCGAACCGCTTCGCGCCTCGATACAACGCGCCTTCGATGGACACTCTGGCGACGCAGGCTGCTGACGCAGAGAGCCGCTTCGTCAATTCCGGCGTGACATACGCGCAGCCGGCGCTTGATCATTTGCAGCAGGGTATCGAAGGCACGCTAGAGGCTGGGCGCTTCTCCCCCGCGCAGCATCCGAACCTTGCCGGCAGCAACGTGATGCCGGCGATCGATGACGTTGTGAGCCGCACGCCGCGTCCTTACCAGCAGGTGCAGCCGCCCGTTCCGTATCAAAAGACGCATCCGATCGCGCGCGGCCCCGAAGACATTCGCGACATTTCGCGCGTTGTTCAGGAGGCGCAGGGCGGCAGCATGAAGCCGTCTGAAAATCGCCTCCTCGGTCAGGTGCAGGAGACGGTGCGCAATTTCCCTGAAGCGGTCGATCCGGCGCATGTGCTGTCCGGCGACAGTCAGGCCGCAGGCGCTGCGTGGCGTGAGGCGAACGATCTCTACACGCGGCAGTTCAAAGTGAACACGCTGCGCGATGCATTCGCGGAGGCTGCTGACAAGGCGCGCGTCTCCGGCAGTGGCGGCAACATCGACAACGCCACGCGCCGTGCGGCGATGAAGGTTCGCGACAGTCGTCACGATTGGACGCCTGACGAACTAGAAGGCCTCAACACAATCATGCAGGGCGACGACAGTTGGCTCCGCACGCTAGGTCGCGCGGCTCCGCAGGGTAATGGCCTGCTGCAGTTGATGCACCTGAAGGGCATGATCGACGATCCGAAGCAGGCGCTTCTCGCTCTTGCGTCTCAGGCTGCGCGTTACTCGACCGACAACTCGACGCAGGCCGCAGTGACGCGCCTCGATCAGATGATCAGAGGCGGCGGCAACGCATCGGTGTTTCCGCAGCAGACCGCCGCGCAGCGCATTGCGCCGCAGTTCACAAGGAACTTGCCGGGTCCGTTTGCGCAACTCTTCGCAAGCCAAGTGGCCCCCGCTCCCGTTAAGGGAGGGCGTCGCTGATGGCCGGCTTCTACGATAAAATCTACACGGCCCTGCTTGATGCTGCGCATCGTCACGGCGCTGCCAATCCAGAGGCTCTAGCGCGCCTCGGCGCTGCGCAGTCGTCTGTGGAGACAGGTGGCGGCAAGCACGCGCCCGGCAATAACTATTTCGGCATCAAGGGTGGAGGCGGCGGAAACTATTCGACGCAAGAGGTGATCAACGGTCGCCGCGTGACTATTCATGACAATTTTCGCGGCTACCCGTCGATGCAGGCCTCTGCCGACGATTACATCAAATTCCTCCACAAAAATCCGCGCTATCAGGGCGTCGTCAATGCGAAGACGCCTGAAGAGGCTATTCGTGCGCAATCACGATCAGGTTACGCAACGGACCCGCAGTATGGGCAGAAACTCTCCGCTGTGCATTCAAGCCAAGGCGGCTCTACCCCTCCGAATAATCCAAACGCTAGATCGAATTTCGGTGTAGCCGCAGGCTCTGCTCGCGACGGCATTATGCATCGAAGCGGCCCTGCGCCTGTGGCGAGTGCGCCGGCAACTGCAGAGCAGGCGAGCAAACCCGTCCTGCAGCCGATGAGTTACAAAGCGCCGGAGGGCGCAGAGAAATTCCAAAACTCAATGCCGGCTGCGCAGCGCGAAAGCGTGCTGACGCGCATTAACCCAAAAGACCCATCTGGCCCGCTGATGCCGGTGCCCGTCACTGCGCAGGCTGCTACGCCGCAGCAAATCGCACAGCCGAAGATCGAGCCGCGCACGGTCTCGACACTGCCGGAATTAGGTATGCGGCCTTGGGCCGGCGGCGTGAGCGCGCCGATACAGCGCGACATGACAACAAATTTCCCGATGCGTGGACAGCGCGACATGATGGGCGACACGCCCTACGCGGTGGGCATGGCTGGATCGCAGGAATATCTCAACCAGCCGCAAGCACAGCCTGAGATGCGCCCTCTGGGCACGCCGATCGATCCGCAGCCCGCTCCGCTTGTGCCCATCGCGCCGGCGGCTCCCGCTGCGACTACGCCTCCTCCCGCGCCTGTCGAAACAACGACGCCATCGGCGCCCGCAGACACAACGCCTCCCGGCCCAGAGGCTCCAGCAACGCCATCAGACACCACGCCTTCCGAAGGTGGTGGCGGTGGCAACATGCTCGCCGGCCTCATGGACGCGCTGTCAAATCTTGGCGGCGGTGGCGAGGGTGGTGGCGCGCAGCAGCCTGCAAACCCAGCGCCGCAAGCTGCGCCGATCTACATGCCGGACATGCCATCGCAGTCCGCGCCCTTCGACATGCAACTCGCACAAAAAGGACAACTCGCAGATCAGCCAGTGCAGGGCATCTCAAATCTCGCGCAGCTTTTTGACGTGAAACCGATCGGCCAAGCGCCTGCAATTCAGCAGCAGAACATGGGCCAAGCTAACCCTGCAACTAAGAGGCTTTTCACATGAGTTGGACAATCAATCAGGTCGATGTCGGCACGTTCTTCACTGAGGTGCGTCGCACGCTTTTCGGCGGCACGCTCACTGGCGAACAGGTCGAAGGTATGGAGAATATTCTCGGCTATCGCGACCAAGTGTGGCCGGCGATGCCGGATGAAGAACTCTGCTACCTGCTCGCGACTGCTAAGTGGGAAACGGCGCACACGATGCAGCCGATCAAGGAATATGGCTCCGCGTCTTATCTGCAGAGCAAGCCCTATTATCCCTACTACGGGCGCGGTCTCGTTCAGTTGACGTGGCTCGATAACTACAACAAATACGGCTTCGATCCCGCACGTCCTGACGACGCTCTCGCGTGGCCGGGCGCTTTGCATGTCGCATTTGACGGCATGATCAAAGGCAAATTCACCGGCAAGAAGCTGTCTGATTATTTCCGCGCCGGCGTTCGCCCGACGCAGTCGCAGATGGAAGAAGCGCGCCGCATCATCAACGGCACCGACAAGAAAGTCGAGATCGCTTCTCTTGGCTTCAAGTTCCTTGACGCGCTGAACAAGGCTCGCGCGGCGTATGTGCCGCCGGAGGTTGATGATCGTCCGGTTGAAGGTTCTCCTGAGTTGATCCTGCCGCCGCCTGAACTGCCGCCGGATGTTCCGCCGGAAGAGATGCCGACCGTGGACAATGTCGAGCCGGAGGTCGTTATGATCACCGACGAGAATTTTGTCGATTGGCTCATCTACTACATGCAGACCGATGAGAACGTGCAGCAGGCTGTGCGTGACATCGTTGACGATGGTGGACGCCGCCGTGGCTGATTATCACGGCGCACCGCCGCCTCGCCCCACACAGCAGCGCCCAGCGCCGCAACACTATGAGGAGCCGCATCACGCGGCCCCTCAATTCATCGGCATGTCGAACAACGATGTCGCGTCGAAGGTTGTCGATGCGTATAAAGTTAATCCCATGCTCACTGGCTTGTTGCTTCTCAACTTGCTCATCTTCTGTGGCGCAGGTTGGTATCTCAATGTCGTGCAGGAGCGCACGGCGATGTATGTGAAATCGCGCGACGGAGATTTGAAGGAACTGCAGAACAAGGCGCTCGATATGGCCGCGCGATGCATCGTTCCCGACAATTTTCAGCAACGCCAGCAGTATTCGCAGCCCGTGCCGCAATACTACCCGCAGCCCGCGCCGCAACCATATCAGCCGCCGGCTCCGCAGCCCGCGCCGCCACCTGCAGCGATCGCCCCTGCGCCGCCGCGTCCTACGAAATAAGGAGAAACAAAATGGCTAAAGCAACGACGAAGACTGTCGCCCCGAAGATCGCCACGCCCGACACGCAGCCGATGGTGATTGCGCCCCTTCGCCCGCACTCGATGCCGCGCCGTCTCATGCATG
>JACCDP010033613.1_pt1 | contig 16942 bp, 13 predicted proteins | sample 7445841 | NCBI WGS metagenome assembly JACCDP01 (sample SAMN15323441, study PRJNA562643) | freshwater metagenome | isolation source: river surface water | place: USA:Blue River Watershed | collected 2017-08-17 | reverse complement strand
GACCTGGTCTGTCAGTGACAAAAGTAATTTGCTCGCGATAAGAACGCGCTGCTGGTGATAATTCATCGAGTAAATCACACAGGGTATGCACTACATCAATGTTAGCTTTTTCATTCCAACCACCGATGTTATAAGTTTCACCCGGTTTGCCATCTGCAAGTATGCGACGTAGTGCAGAACAATGGTCCCCGACATATAACCAATCACGCACTTGTTGACCATCGCCATAAATCGGTAAGGGCTTACCTGCTAATGCATTTGCAATCACTAATGGAATGAGTTTTTCTGGGAATTGCAAAGGTCCGTAATTGTTTGAGCAGTTGCCTGTCACAACGGGTAAACCATAGGTGTGATGCCAAGCACGCACTAAATGATCTGAAGCAGCTTTCGATGCTGAATAAGGACTATTCGGTGCATAAGCCGTGGTCTCAGAAAATTGCGGATCTTTGGGACCTAATGAACCAAACACTTCATCGGTAGAGACATGCAGAAAACGGAAGTTACTTCGTTCAGATTCAGACAAGGTCGCGCTATAAGCACGCGCCGCTTCTAATAAACTAAAAGTGCCATCTACATTCGTGCGTATGAAGTCACCCGGTCCATGGATAGAACGATCGACATGACTCTCCGCAGCAAAATGCAAAATCGCGCGTGGCTTATGCTGTTTTAATAGCGATGCAACCAACTCGCGATCGCAGATATCACCATGTACAAAATGATGATGGGGATTATTCGCTAGTGGCGTTAAATTGTCGGGATTGCCCGCATACGTCAGTTTGTCTAAATTGATAACAGGCTCATCACTAGCAGCCAGCCAATCTAAAACAAAATTCGCTCCAATAAATCCGGCACCGCCGGTTACAAGAATCATGCTCGACCTTATCAATTATTTAATTTTTTAACGCTTGCTGACACACTCGCTTCAGAACCCAATATCGTCCAAAACCCTTGTGTTTACTGGAGATTAGCCTCATTCCAGTACTGCAAACGCTGTATTTATACTTACTATATCGACCGCACTGCATTTTACGTGAGTGGTCACTGTCCCCACAACAAACTAGAATGATTAATCTTCGTTTTTTTGAGCATTTTCCCCCATGTCCACCTACGCCATAGGCGATATTCAAGGCTGCGCCGAGCGTCTCGATGCTTTGCTAGTTCTTATTCATGCAGAGTCACCCGATGCAAAACTGATTTTTCTGGGCGATTTAGTTAATCGTGGTCCAAATTCCCTTGCGACTTTGCGCAAAATTCGTGACATGGGTGCGCGCGCGAAAGTAGTGTTGGGTAATCATGATTTACATTTATTAGCGGTGTCACAAGGCATACGCAAGCCGCATCCGGCTGACACCGTGATGGAGATACTCGAAGCCCACGACAGAGAAGAACTACTCACTTGGTTACGTCATCAGTCACTCGCTCTCTATGAACAAGAGCATTTACTGGTTCATGCAGGTGTACTACCGCAATGGAGCATCACACAAGTTTTATCACTGGCTAAGGAAGTGGAAACACGCTTACGAAGTGAACACTGGGTAGATTTTTTGCGTGATATGTATGGCAATCAACCCACTAGCTGGGATGACAATCTACAAGGTGCAGCACGTATGCGTTGTATTGTGAATGGTTTAACGCGCTTACGTTATTGCACTGCTGATGGAGAGATGGAATTTATTACAAAAGAATCACCCGGCAATCCCATGCCAGGTTACATGCCTTGGTTTAGTGTGCCAAATAGACAAACTGCTGACACCACAGTTATTTTTGGACACTGGTCTACTCTTGGACTCTCACTGCAAGACAACATCATAGGACTAGACACAGGCTGCGTATGGGGCGGCAAACTAACTGCATTGCGACTTACTGATCGCGCTTTACTGCAAGTATCTTGCCCTCCTTATCAGCGCCCGTTTTAATTCAAGAATTAAATGTCTACTTGCAGTACCTGTGCAATTTTTGCGCGCATCGTTACCGCAAGCTCTCTTCTATGTGCACCCTCACTAGACTGGACAGGCAAACGGATTAACTCTGCATGCATGGCAGGATGACGCAAGATCATCAACACACTTTCTGCAAAGCTCATCTCACCAATGAAATCAGCCGCAGGATGATCATTACCAGCAGCATCCCGATAACGAATTGCATAGGCTTGTACTGGTACTTGTGCTTCTATCGCTGCTTCAAATAAATTTGCATGAAATGGTAATACAGCTCCTTGCGGTGCAGTTGTACCTTCAGGGAAGAAAGCGACGCGCTCACCATCATGAATGCTGCGTACGAGTCCCGCATAAATACGTCGCACATCACGCTGCTTACCACGCGCGATAAAAATCGTTCCTGATTTATCACATAACCAGCCTATCAAAGGCCAATCGCGTATATCTGATTTCGCGACAAAGCGGCAAGCATGCACGCTATTAATAACGAAAATATCTAACCAAGAAATATGATTACAGATGATGAGTGCAGGTGACGCAGGCTCAGCCTGCGCAAGATTATTTAAACGTAAAGTGACACCGCAAATGGCAATCAGTTGTGCTGACCAACGTTGTATACGTCGCTCTTTGCCAGCATGATCTAAAAAAGGAAATAGTAAGCCGCACTTAATGAGCCCCACACATAAATGCACAGCTAATCTCAGCAAAGGAAAAATTGGAATACTCTGCATCTTCAACAATTAGCGTTGAAAAACAATACGGCCTGCTACTAAGGTAGTGTGCACTTGACCTTGTAATTCATAACCCAAAAATGGCGTATGTTTACCCTGACTGAGTAAAGCAGAGGCTTGTACTGTCCAGCGTGTGTCGGGATTAAAAATACAAATATCCGCTGCGCTTCCCACACTTAACTGACCAGCTTGCAAACCAGCGATACGTGCTGCATCAATAGTAATACGTGATAGCGCAGCACTTAATTTTTGATCTATTTTTTCACTAGATGACTCAGCCCACTTCAATGCTAGTGGGAGCAGCAGCTCTAAACCCGTTGCACCTGGCGAAGCTTCACCGAAGGGCAAGAGTTTTTCATCATCATCCACCGGTGTGTGATCAGAACAAATTGCATCGACTGTGCCATCAGCTACTGCAGCACAAATCGCTTCTCTATCACGTTGACTACGTAATGGAGGAACCATGCGTGCATTTGAATCAAAGAATCCTATGTCTGCATCAGTCAGATGCAAATGATGCGCACCGACATCGCAAGTAACAGGCAAACCTTCCGCTTTTGCAGCGCGCACTAAGGCAATGCCATCTGCAGAAGACAATCGACATAAATGCACTCGCGCTCCTGTTGATCGCATTAACTCAAAAATAGTATGTAAGGCGATGGTTTCACTAATGACAGGCACACCTGCTAAACCTAAACGCGATGCCAAAGGACCGCTATGCGCAATACCACCTTTGCCTAGATGCGGATCTTGTGGACGCAGCCATACGGTGTAGCCAAAAGTTTGTGCGTATTGCAAAGCACGTAACAACACCGTTGTATCTTGTATAGCATGTTCAGCTTGCGAGAAACCGACACAACCTGCATCCGTTAACTCTGCCATCTCAGTTAACTCATGACCTTTGAGTGCGATGGTTAAGGCGCCTAAAGGATAAACATGCGACTGATTCAAACTACGTGCTCTATGTACCAGCATTTCTACCAAGCCAGGTTCATCTAAAGCAGGATCGGTATCTGGAGGACAAACCAAACTCGTCACACCACCTGCTAATGCAGCTTGTAATTCTGATTCAAGAGTCGCTTTGTATTCATAGCCTGGCTCTCTTAAGCGCACTGATAAATCCACCAGACCAGGCGCTACAACTAAACCGCTTGCATCAATCGTTTGTTCAGCAATAAAACCAGTAGGTGCTGTACCGACTCCAGCAACCTTACCATCTATGATGAACAGATCTTGCTTAGCATCGATCTTATTCGCAGGATCAATTAAGCGTCCGTTTGTGATCTGAAGTTTCATCTCTTATTCTCGTTATTCAGCATATTGTTAAGTCAGATGCATTCATTTAAGTACCAGCCAACATACTCATGACTGCCATACGTACTGCAATCCCAAAGGTCACTTGCGGCAGTATCACGGCTTGCGAACCATCGGCAACTGCAGAATCAATTTCCACACCACGATTCATAGGACCAGGATGCATCACAATTGCATCCGGCTTCGCTAGTGCAAGTCGCTCAGGTGTTAAACCATAGCTTTTAAAATATTCTTGTGCAGAAGGTAAGAGCGCACCAGTCATACGTTCATTTTGCAAGCGCAACATGATGATGACATCGACTCCTTTTAAACCTTCATTCATATCGGTAAAGACACGCACACCCATTTGTTCTAAACCACTAGGTAATAAGGTGCGGGGTCCAATAGCCCTCACTTCAGGTACACCTAAAGTAGTTAAGCCATGAATGTCTGAGCGTGCTACACGGCTATGCAAAATATCACCCACAACCGCTACCGTAAGATTAGTAAAATCTTTTTTGTAATGACGTATGGTGTACATGTCTAACAATCCTTGGGTAGGATGCGCATGTCGTCCATCACCTGCATTCACTACATGGACATGAGATTGTCCGGTTTCAATTAAGTGTTTAGCAATCAGATAAGGCGCACCCGATTGCGCATGACGCACGACAAACATATCTGCATGCATAGCCGCTAAATTATCGATAGTATCAAGTAGTGATTCACCTTTACTCGCACTCGATGCGGAAATATTTAGGTTAATTACATCTGCAGATAAACGTTTAGATGCAATTTCAAAAGTGGTGCGAGTACGCGTCGAGTTCTCGAAAAATAAATTGAATACGCTCTTACCACGCATGAGTGGGACTTTTTTCACATCTCTATCACCAACGCCGACAAAAGAAGACGCTGTGTCGAGTATGCGAGTAACCACTGCACGGGGCAAACCTTCTATGGTGAGTAAATGTTGTAACTCACCGTTTTTATTAAGTTGCGGATTATGCATGGTCTACCGTCAGGGTAAGGCGGCCATCATCAGCCTTTTTCAAAATGAGTGATTGATTCGCTTCTAGATCAATTTTTTTTGCAACGAAATCTGCAGCTACCGGCAATTGTCTACCCCCTCTATCTAACAAGGCAGCCAGCATGATTCTGGCTGGTCTACCATAATCAAATAAGGTATTGATGGCAGCTCGTGTTGTGCGTCCTGTGTAAAGCACGTCATCGACTAACAATATAGTGGCGTCTTCAATCTCGAAAGGAATATGACTAGGCTTAACATCTGCGTGTAAACCTCGCTCCGCATAATCATCTCTGTAAAAAGACACATCAAGAAAACCTAACTCTGTGACTTTAAGGCTCTGAGCTAATCGCTCAGCTAACCAAGCACCACCAGAATAAATACCCACAATAGCGAGTCGTTCACACCCAGTCAGTTCATGTATGACTTGTGCTTCTAGTGTTTTATATAGCGCTTCAGCGTCAAGTTCGCGTAGAGTCATAATCATCAAAATATTGTTGAAGAATGATGGCAGCAGCTTGATCATCCACAGGTTGATTTTGTTGTTGCACTAGCACTGCCGATGAATAACGTTCATCTACCAACACTGTATCTAAACCAAAACGGCCATGTAACTGATTTGCAAAACGTCGGCAGCGCTGTGTCATTTCATGCTCAACACCATCGGGATGTAATGGCAGACCAACTACTGCGATTTGCGGCTGCCATTCTTGCACTAAGAGTGCAATCGCATTAAATTTTTCTTCGTTACTTGCGGCAGTGATAATAGTCAAAGGGCTCGCTTGCTTTAACACGGTATTACCAACCGCAACACCGATACGCTTAAGGCCAAAGTCGAAGGCCAATATGGTTTTCACGCTTAGCAAAAGATCACTTTATTCAAGCATGTCCTGCATCGCCAGTCAGACGGCTAGGATCTATACCGAGCAAATTCATCGCTGCGACAAAGCGTTCTTGAATAGGTATATCAAACAAGATCTCTGGATCAGCACGAACAGTTAACCAGCCATTACGCAAAATTTCTTCTTCCAATTGTCCGGCACCCCAACCTGCACAACCCAATGTCACCAAAAACCGGCTAGGACCAGAGCCACCTGCTATCGATTCCAATACATCACGCGAAGTGGTCAGTGCCAATTCATCATGGATTTTTAGGGAAGAACTATAGCTTGCTGCAGAAGCATGCAAAACAAATCCACGTTCCACTTGTACTGGACCACCAAACATCACAGGCTCAGCCGGTAATAATCCAGCATGCGGATTGATCTCTAGCGTCATATCTAATCGCGAGAACAACACATCCATCGTCATGTCAGTTGGCTTATTAATAATCACACCCAAAGCACCACCTATGTGATGTTCACAAAGATAAACCACGGTACCGCCGAATATGGGATCCAGCATAGAAGGCATCGCAATCAGAAAGTGATCCGATAAATCGAGCTTTACGTCGTTTTCTGCTGCTTGGGGAATAGAATAAATGCGGTCATCCTCTGCCGAAGCGGAGGGTGAAGAGAGTGAGGCGGGACGTATCTTGCCTTGCTTGGCCATAGACTGAATTTTATCAGCTTTGCTGATTCTTAGATCGATAGTTCCGCCGTTTTTACACAAACTACTTACATAGTTAGGCTAAAAAATGAGGGTCATGTCGTTCATGGGTGGTGCGGCAAGAAATAATGCCCAAGAAACGCTACACTTCTTGCTAATTCATAGTCACCTGCACGCAGTGCAGCAGCTTTCTAGCCCTTACTTATACTTTCTCACATGACCGTTACGAAAAAATTTGATCACGCGCTGGTGTGGTTACGCCGTGATTGCCGCATTTTTGATCAGGCCGCTCTGCATCAAGCTTTGGTTCAAAGCCGACATGTGTATTGTGCTTTCATTTTTGATAAAGCTATTTTGGATCCCTTGTTGCAAAACGGACCAGAAGATAGACGTGTCGCCTTCTTACATGCCAGTTTGATGGAATGTGATGCCGAATTAAAAAAACTAGGTGGCGGTCTGATAGCGCGTCACGCTTATGCAGTTGATGAAATTCCCCAGCTTGCAAAACAACTCAATGTTCAAGCTGTGTTTGTCAATCATGACTACGAACCTGATGCAATTGCACGAGACGCAAAAGTAGCATCCGCGTTAGAAAAAGATGGTCGGCTTATGCTGAGTTTTAAAGATCAAGTTATCTTTGAAAAAAGTGAAGTCTTATCTTTACAAGGCAAACCTTTTTCTGTTTTCACACCATATAAAAATGCTTGGTTAAAAAAATGCCTCAGCGCGCCAGGTGAATTTGATTTGTCTCTGTTAGCGCCTTATCCAACCGAGCCACAAGAAGGTCAACTTTTACCTGCTCCTGCTAAAGAGAAAATTCCTAGTTTACGTGACATGGGATTTGCTGAATGTGATTTACAAGCACTGAAGATACCAACTGGTATGCAAGGCGGCCAAACTTTGTTAGATGACTTTGTGCATCGTATGTCACAGTATGACGAGACGCGCAATTTCCCTGCTGTGAAAGGTCCTTCTTATTTATCCGTACATTTGCGTTTTGGTACGGTATCGATACGCGCTTTAGCTAGACGCGCTATGGAAGCTATTCAATCTGGTACCGGAGGAACAGGTGCTGCTGTGTGGTTAGCTGAATTAATTTGGCGCGATTTTTATTTTATGATTTTGCATCACAACCCTCATGTGGTACAAGGCGCTTTTAAAACTGATTATGATCGTATAGCTTGGGAAACCGGACCAGAAGCTGACGCAGCATTTCACGCTTGGTGTGAAGGTAAAACTGGTTATCCCTTAGTGGATGCCGCTATGCTGCAACTCAATCAAACAGGCTACATGCACAATCGACTACGCATGGTCACGGCTTGTTTTTTGATTAAAGATTTAGGTATAGATTGGCGACGTGGCGAAGCCTATTTCGCGCGACACTTAAATGACTTTGATCTATCAGCTAACAATGGAGGATGGCAATGGGCTTCTTCCTCTGGATGCGATGCTCAACCTTATTTCCGTATCTTTAATCCGATAACACAATCAGAAAAATTCGATGCAGATGGAAAGTTCATCAAGCGATATTTACCGCAACTCGCCAAACTGAATGCAAAACAAATACACGCACCATGGCTATTAACTAATATGGAATTAACCATGGCTGGCATAGAGTTGGGTGCTAATTATCCTCATCCCATCGTAGCGCATGATGAGGCACGCAAAAAAACACTAGCAAGATATGCCGTAGTTAAAAAAGAGACCGCTTAAATTGAGCATTGCAAAGATATTTACTATAAAAAATAAATTACGCAAAATCTTTTAATAAGGTGAGTAATTCTGTTTCATTAAAAGGTTTACCTAAATACGCTGTTGCGCCTAACTCCATCGCATGCTTGCGATGTTTTTCTGCGGTACGAGAAGTAATCATCACTACAGGTAAGCCATTAGTACGAGTATCTTGACGAAGGTAATGCAATAATTCAAAGCCATCCATACGGGGCATTTCTATATCTAACAAAATAACTGATGGTAGCTCTGTCTGCAAAATTTCTATCGCATGCAAGCCATCTCTAGCTAGTAAGACTGCGTAGCCTGCTCGCTCTAGCAGTCGTTGGCTGATTCTCCGTACTGTTAGTGAATCATCTACCACCATCACTTTAAAAATTTGCGACATCTGAAGTAAAGACGATGGCTGCGCACGGCGTACTTGCTGCTCAGTCGTTAAAAATAATAAAGGATTAATGATCAAGACAAGACTACCATCTGGCATTACGGTAGCGCCCACTATGCCTTGCACTGATGATGCCTGAGGCCCTATGTTACGCACCACAACTTCACCATTACCTAAAATTGCCTGCACTTCCAATGCTAGCTGACCATGCACTCCTCGCAAAATAATAACCGAATGTGCTGTATTAGTTAGCTCTGACTCAGTTGACTCACCATCATCCATTAAGATTGCGAGTCTAAATAATGGCAAACGTATATTCCGCCACATAAGTTCACCACTTTGTCGTGCTAGCTTTATATCCGACCAAGATAATTGCACTACCTGTTCCACCATATTGGCGGGTAAGGCTAATTGTTTATCTCCATGCAGTATCAAGACTACTGCAGCGGTTGCTAGAGTCAGAGGAAGAAATAACGTAAACGTAACGCCTAGTCCAACTTGACTTTTCACTTGTATGGCACCGCGCTGCGACAAGATAGTTTCACGCACTGCATCCATGCCTATACCGCGACCGGCTATTGCAGTCAGTTCGGCTGATGTAGAAAATCCTGGTGTAAATATAAATTCAGTCAGCTCATCTTGATTAGCCTTCGCATCCATAGGTAATAAGCCCATAGCCTTTGCACGCTGCTCTATGCGATCAAAGTCTAAGCCACGACCATCATCATTGACCGTGATAATAATTTCATTTCCTTGCTGAACAAGATGGATAACTATATTTCCGCATTGATCTTTTGCCGCACGTAATCTATCGTCAGTCGATTCAATCCCATGCGTGATTGCATTACGCAGCAAATGTTCAATAGGACTAATTATTTTTTCCAGCAGACTACGATCTATCTCAGTATGTGCACCAGTTATTGATAGTTTTACTTCACGCTGGGATTCGCGTGCAACCTGACGGACCAAATGATGCAGCCGCTCAGACACACTAGAAAATCGCACAAAACGAATGCGCTTAAGGTCGCCTTGAATAGCACGTGCATATTTTTCATGACTAAATAAAATTGTCTGTGTTTTTTCTACATGCCGACTCAGACTACGCTCTATGCTTGCAGTGTCATTCATACTCTCCGCCATCATGCGAGTTAATTCTTGTAGGCGAGTAAAGCGATCAAACTCTAAGGGATCAAAATCCAATGGCTGAATAGATTGCATTTTCGATGCCATACTCGATTCCGCCACCAACTCACATTCTCTTAATTGCGTTCGTAGACGTATTAATGTATCCGTTAAATCGAGTAAAGATTTTTTGTGTTGTTGAATTTCAGAGCGCAGTCTAGCGCCATCAACAATCAGTTCAGCTGCAGAGCCTGCCAACCTATCCAAGACTTCCGAGCGTACTCTAACCAGACTAGATTCCTGTGGAGCTGCAATAGTATTAACCTGAGTGACAGATTGTGCATCTTGCTGTTGCTTAGTTTGGCTATCTACCTGATTAACTAACTGCGGAAATAATTCACCATCATCTTGCTGAGTTTTGTTTTTTATCGATGCAAGCGTAGTAATGGCTAAATCGAATTCTTGCAATAAATGCGAAATTTTTGCGCCATCATAATCTGCCAGCTGGGTCAGCTGTTCAACCTGCGTTTCCATTGTATGAAATTGCTGCCCCAAAGCATAGCAACCTGCCATGCGCGCACTGCCTTTGAGAGTATGCAGAATACGTAATACTGCAGGAGGAATAGTAGTGCTTACGGGGTTATCACACCAATGCCTTAATAAATTATCTAGCTGAGGTATGTAATCTGCGGCTTCTTCTATAAATATAGCTACTAATTCTGCATCAACTTCTTGATCAGCCATATCAGCATCATGCAATTCATTTATCAGCGACTCAGTCTGCTCTAGGCTATAAGATATATTTTCATCAATACTTATCTCCTCTATATCAGTCGATAAAATAGAGGGTGGCGCACTCACCATCACCTCGCCCAGTAATTGTTCTTTTAGTGCGTATAGTTTTTTAACTAAATCTAGCTGAGCATCGGGTACGCAGCCCTGTATGATTTCCTGTAATTGACTTGTTAATGCTTTTGCACAATCAGCCAACAAGCCAGACGATTTTACTTCTACATGAGTATCATCATTCAAAACATGTAATACCTGTTCTAACGCTGCTGATAGCGTACTCACTCCAGGCAAACCAACTGTTGCCGAACTACCTGCTAGAGAATGCGCCGAATGTGATGCTAGTAGCAATGCATGCTCATCTGGCCTTGTTAACCAGTCATGTATAGCATTCGTGAGTTGATTAACCAGTTGTTGCGCTTCTTTGAGATAAATTTTTTGTAGCGCAGGACTAGCAATTAAAGGATCCGGTGCAGCACATGGAGAAATGCTAACTAACATTTCTATTGGTTCTACATCCTTAGCTTGATTGAATATCTCATTTTTATAACTACCATACTGCTCTAGCTCCGACTCAGAACCTTTATCAAAACCTTGATCAAAACCTTGCTCGGATTCTTGTTCACTATGCTTAAACAAAAACTCAGCAAATTCTGTATTTTCTTCGTCAATATTGTTTACGATACTTTTACAATTTTTTTCGAACTCTAGAAACTTACTTATTACACTCTCTATTAAAGAATAGTTTTCACTACCTTGATTTAAATATTTGTTAATTTCATTTTTCAATTCACTGCATTCTAAAATTAATTCTTTTTTATCTAGAAAATTTAATACCGAAATTATTTCAAATAAAATTTTATTAATTAATTTTTCTTCACTTTCCGCATAGCCAGCTTCAACCACACCATCAAGCTTAGCCTCCAAAACAATTAAGGCTAACTGTAAGCTAGAGAGTAAGGCTTTTTCTGCGCTTATTCTCTCAAAATATTGAGTCAATCGTCCTAACTTTATCTTCTTTGTTGATGAAAGCAAGCTGAGCTGCACATCACTCAAGATTATTTTTAATTGTGATTTATTTTTTTCTGAAAACTCCCAGTGTTTATTGTTGTTAGCTATTTGCTCAAGTAACAACACGAAAGCTAGAAAATGTACTAACTCACCATCATCAATCGATGATGTATCAAACATTGAACGCAAACTAACTAATATCTCCGTTAAGGATTCCTCGCTATTAGCCGCAGCTTTAATTAAGTTTTCTAGAACCTCTTGAAAAAATATGTGGGTGTTATTTTTCGTGTCAGTAGATTGAGCTAATGAAAAATTATCAATTATTAGATTTTTCGTTTGTAATACAGTTTCTGCAAACACATGCCATGCTTGTATTCTTGCATGCATATCAACCCAAATAGCAGGACCATACTTCAGCATTTGTAACTGCGGCTCGATGTCAAAACAATTTATTATTTCAATAATAGTGTCATCTTTTTCATCAATACACGCCATTTCAAATAATACTTCTTGTAATAATCTATCCCTTAAAGTTGAATTGGCATGTGTGCTGAGGTGATGTATTTTTTTTCGTAGCGCGGAGAAGATTTTTCTTGCTACATGCAAGTCAAATACAACACCTTGAGAAATTTTTTGTGCATAAACTTGGAATATTTGACTGTATAACTGCTCCCTACTCGTTTCATTAGCTGACTTACCTATATTTCTCATTTTGTGTAATTCGGCGATTCGAGAAAATAGGTCAGCTATTTGCTCAGCAGCGGCTTGTATACTGGCCGTGGATTCATTTTTCAAAAAGATGAGTAAAGCGGATTCAAATAACAAACCTATTTCATGCGCATCAATTCCCACATCACCTACCTGACTCACAGTTTTTAATCTTATGGGGAGCTGCGCTTCATGCTGCAGGCTAATGAAATGGGCTGCTGAAGCTTGATCTTGAAAAATGATTTCATGAATTGACTGATAGACAGAAAATAATGCAGTCGGATACAGCACTATGCCTTCTAGTCGCATTTCTAAAAAAAGGCTAGTTGTTCGTTGTGCTTGACTGAGCGAAGTAAACAACTGCGTGCTACTAGCAAGATCACCTTTAGCTACATCTAATAATATTTGTATTTGTATTTTTATCAGTGCAGTTAAGCTTAGTATATCTATGAAATTAAGTGCAGAATCTATTTGATGCAATATGCCTTGCCATTGCATACATTTTTTATTTTTTTCATTTTCATTGCTAGCCTGTATAGACTTTATGTTTGCAAACTCCTCTGCCAAAAAATTGCAAGATTGTATGACTTCTTCCAAAACAATTGAAGCATAAAGATTGAGCATGCGCTATCACTTGCTCAAGCAATACGAAATCGCGCTACTGCTGACTTTAGTTCTTCAGCAAGCACCAAAAGTTCATGCACTGCATGCGCAGTTTGCGTCGTTCCATTTCTAGTACGCTCTGTAATGGTTAAAATACTATCTATGTTTTTTGCAACACCATCGGCTAGACCAGATTGCGCTAATGTGGAATTTGATATTTCATGTATCAGCTCTGCGAGATGCTGAGATATATGTCGAATCTCTGCAAGTACAGTACCAGCGGAATCAGATAGGCGCGCACCCTCCACCACACCTTGAGTAGATTTTTCCATCGCCATGACCGCATCATGAGCATCTGTTTGTATAGTTTGTACTAATGCTGAAATTTGTTTAGCTGCCTCTCCAGATCGCTCAGCTAATCGCTGCACTTCTTCTGCCACTACTGCAAATCCTCGACCTGCCTCACCGGCAGAGGCGGCTTGTATCGCAGCATTAAGAGCTAATACATTGGTTTGTTCTGTGATGTCGGTAATTAGCTCTGTAATATCGCCAATTTCTAGGGAGGATTCACTTAAGCGTTTTATTCGCTTCGAGGTTTCTTGTATTAAGTCACGAATATCATGCATGCCCTTAATCGCAAGCTGTACCGCTGCTTCGCCATTTTTTGCCGCTGCTAACGAAGTTTTCGCCACTTCGGTTGACGCAGTTGCTGCTTGTGAGACTTGATGAATTTGCTTAGTCATTTGCAATACATCGCGCCCTGTTTGCTGAATTTCAGTTGCTTGATGCGCCGCTAAAGTAAGTGATTCAGTAGAAATCTGCTGGCTATGCTCAGATGCTAGTGCGACTCGTTGCGTCATTTGCGTCACTTTATCTAAGAGTGTGCGCAACTCCTCTAGCATGAAATTAACTGAATCAGCGATAGCTCCTGTGATGTCTTCACTCACCGTTGCTTGTATCGTTAAATTACCGTCTGATACTTCTTGTAATTCATTCATTAATCGCAAAATCGCCGCTTGATTTTGCTGATTCAATTTCCGTACTTTTTCTTCTTGTTCTATCGCCGCTTGTTTTTGCTTCTCTGCTTCAGCTTGACGCTGCTCTGCTTCCATCGTTCGCAGACGACTTTGTCTCAGCAATATCAATCCTAAAGCGATCATCGTAGATAGCGTAATGACACCCGTAACCAACATAGCCCAACTAGTCCAATTACTTTGATTTTGTTTGAGTAAATAACCTCGTTGGAGTATTTGCAATTTATCGCGCAAAATCTCATTTTCATTAAATATCAAACGCTCAGCTTCTTTCGCCGCAATAAATTTATCGAGATTTTTTAAAATCTCAGTTACTAATTGCTGATATTCAGAAAATGACTGCTGTAACTCATTTAATTTCAATCTCACGTCTGGATTTGAAGCTGCAGGCAATCGCAGTACTGCACTACCTTCTAAAAATCCACTCACAATATCTTTAAAGGTATTCGCATCTTTTCCAAGTTGAAAAGCAGTCTCAGGATTAATACCATCCGAAGTCATAAATTCATTCAGACTTTTACCTAGACGCTGAGTCAGCATGACTAACTGCCCCGAAGCTGAAATTTCACGCGGTGCTGCACCTATTTGTGCATTTAGCGTTGCAATTTGCTCTGATATTTCTAATAAATTCGGACTGAGTTTATTTAGTTTTTGTTGAATTTCTTTAAAACCTACTAACTGCTTTTCTAAATTCATGATCCGTATTGCTGCTTGATCTGAGCGCGACCACTGCGCCTGAATTTCATTGAGCTGCTTTCTAGATTCCTCATCCGCCTCTGGGATATCCCTTCCTTGTGCAACTCCACCGCGCGTTAAAATATTTAAATAATCATTAATGGCACTTCGACTTTGTCTCAATTGGTTAAATGCATCTTGATTTCCTTGTATTGCATTTGGCGAGGCTTTTCCTATGCGTTGTGAGTGCATTAACACTTCAGCTGCTAATTGCGTCTGGGCTGATGCTTTAGCATCTTCTTCAGCATTAAGCCAAGTTAAGACAAACAATGCCACAACCCAAAAAACAAGTGCGCTAGCAGTTAGCCGTATATATTTTTGTATTTTTACGCCACTAAATATGTTCTGAATTTTTATATTAATTTGACTAGTTTTATTTTTCCATTTATCACTCAGTTTTTTTTCTTTCGACCCCATCTGTTCATTACTGATTGAGTCAATTTCATTCGTACTTATTTCATGCTCAAATTTCATCTGTATTCCTGCTTACTTAAATTTTTGATCGAAGGGAAATATCTAAAAAAGAAGGATGATTAATAATTTTTTGCAAATCTATTTCTGTCCACATATTTTCATTAGCATCCATATAGTTATGCATTAGCCACGGCCATGTCTTTTCTTCAGTTGTCTTTACTTTCATCTGCTTAATATCGATTAAACCTACTATGCGAGTAACGCGAAATGCACAATGCAATGACAACGTGGTTGCACATGTTAGTATTTTGTCTGTTTTATTTTTTTCACCGATTTCTTTTCCCACCATTCCTGCTAAATCTGTTAGTCCAAGTAATCGATCGCGATGACTGAATAAACCAAGAAACCATGTTTTAGTATTTGGGATTCTAGTAACAAAGGGATAAGCGAGCACTTCTCCTGTTTGACCTAAATGCATTAAATAATTTTCTGCTCCAACTTGCACAGCTAATCTACGACTATCACTCGCAGTGTTTTTTTCTTGCGAATTAAAAGTTTTCTCTGTAATTTCTCTTTGAAATTCTCGCAACTGATGTCGTCGCGCAATTTTTGTTTGCGCACGATTTACATGTGCATGTGTTGTTGAGCTATCCTGCATGTTAAATAGTTGTACGTAAACAGTTAGCGATTTTTTGCAATAGTAATTTTGTATTCACTGGTTTTACTATGTAATCTTTTGCACCTTGTCGTAGACCCCAAATACGATCTGTCTCTTGACTCTTGCTTGTACAAATAATAATTGGTACATGTTCAGTTAATGGGTTACGCGCAATTTCTCTGGTTGCTTGAAAACCATTTTGTCCAGGCATCACAACATCCATCAAAATTAAATCTGGCATATCACTACGAATATGTTCGATTGCATCTTCACCATTTTCTGCCGTAGCAACGACATAACCATGGGATGAAAGAAATTCAGATAAATAAAATCGCTCTGTCGGCGAATCATCTACGATTAAAATTTTTTGCATAGACATAAAATTTATTGATTAAAAATTAAGCGTGACTAAAGCTAGGCTCAGCTTGTGCCAAATGCATGGCAACGGTTTTTAACAAACTATCTTTGGTAAAAGGCTTAGTGAGATAGGCATTAGCGCCAACTAAAACGCCACGCGCACGATCGAATACGCCATCTTTTGAAGAGAGCATGACAACGGGAATATGTTGGAAGCGAGGGTGATGCCTGACCAAACTGCAGATTTGATAACCATCTAATCTGGGCATAATCACATCGCATAAAATCAAGGCCGGTTCATGCTCCATGATTTTTGCGATGCCCTCAAAGCCATCTTCGGCAAACTCCACCGAATAGCCAGATTGAGCGAGAAAAATTTCAGCGGATCGTCTTATCGTGCTGCTGTCATCGACAACCAAAATAGGCGACGCGATCCGCCCTTGAGTTACATCCATTGCGCCACCCATTAAACGTTGCAGGGAATCGGGCGCAACTGTAACAAAAAGAGAAACTATTTAAAATATTGGCAACATCAAATTTTTTTTATGTCGTCGAATTGGCGACAAAATTGAGTTGAGCCTAAAGATTAGCCCGAAAAAAGGGCTTATTGAGAAATCTATTAATTAAATAGCAACCATCTCAAAATCTTCTTTGCGTGCACCGCATTCTGGACAAGTCCAGTTCATGGGCACATCGTCCCAACGCGTGCCTGGAGCAATGCCCTCCTCTGGTAAACCAGCGGCTTCATCGTAAACCCAGCCACAAATTAAGCACATCCATGTTTTGAATTCTTGTTCAGTTGTCTTGTTATCGCTCACAGCACTGCCCTTCAAGTAAAATGCAAAGTGATCTATCTTAATCT
>JACCDP011520025.1_pt1 | contig 16948 bp, 15 predicted proteins | sample 7445841 | NCBI WGS metagenome assembly JACCDP01 (sample SAMN15323441, study PRJNA562643) | freshwater metagenome | isolation source: river surface water | place: USA:Blue River Watershed | collected 2017-08-17 | reverse complement strand
CTCCAGTAGAGAGCAGCGATAGCAAAATTGGCTTCCTGCCCGGAGATGCAGATGAAAAGCTAAAATATTATAATCTTCCCTTTGCTGATAAGCTAGAAGAGTTGCTATCTAAACAATACATTGAAGCTCTTAACAATCAAGGCCGACTTCAGAGCCATCCTTTGTCATTTGTGCGCGGCATGAGCTGGAACTGTAAGGCCATTATTCTTGATGAGGCTCAAAATTGCACTCAAAAAGAAATAGTTACCCTTATGACAAGAGTTGGAGAGTTCAGTAAGTGTTTTATTCTTGCTGATCCTGACCAATCTGATTTGGCTTATGGTAAGTCAGGCGGCTTTGAGAAGTTACAAGCTATTTTTGGTGATGATGAGAGCAAAGAAAAGGGAATCTATTCCTTTCACTTCACCGAAGATGACATCAAGAGAAGCGATCTAGTCAAATTCATGGTAAAGAAGCTAAAAGCTCTTTCTCCAACCGTTCGCGTATAAATATTTTGTTAAAACTGCTGCAAATTTACGCACATTCTTCTCTGATTTATCCCAAAAAAACGCATGAGCGAACTCCTCAATAGTAACAGCAATTTCTCTACGAGGCAAGAGAGATGCTTCTATAAATATCTGAGGACATTCATTATCAGGAGAATCACAAAGCCCCTCTGCCCTGTCTCTGGAGGGAATTTTGATTTTACTAACAGAATACTCTACGCCCTTATCTGTCTTAAATTTAAAACTTTTAGTGGTTTTTTTAGGCATATAGTGTATAATCCTTAATATGAAGATCTATTGTCAAAAGTGTGGCTCTGGCACTGAATATTCTTTCAATAAACCGAAGTTTTGCTCTGCTTGCGCCTCCAGCTTTTCTATTGTAGCTACAGTAGCTCCAAAAGTCATAAAGAATACACCTAAGATTACACAAGTAGATGAGGAAGAAGAAATCTCGACAGAAAGAGTGCCCGACATTTCAAAATTAGACTTTGAAATTGATGTAAAGCCCAACAAAGGATCAAAAATGCAAAATTTGATGGGAACTTATAATGGAGAAAGTGAAAGCAGCTCAGGCTCCCAAGCTCAAGGGTTCAATAAACAGGAAGCTTTGGAGTCTTTTAAGCGAGAAGCGGGTTTTTACCCATCTCGCCAATCCATGAATGAAGAAGAATAAAATAAAATTTGAAACTTGCATCAATTTAATTAATACTGAAATCTTAAAGCGTAAGAATAAGTGGACCTTATCGACGCTTAACTGGATTGATTTTGAGGATGTGTCTCAAATCATAAGATTCCATATTTATAAAAAGTGGAACCTTTATGATGAGAAGAAGCCTATGCTTCCTTGGATTAATAGAATCATATCGAATCAAATTAAAAACTTAATAAGAAATAACTACGGAAATTATGCTCGGCCTTGTCTAAAATGTGCCGCAGCTTTGGGAGAGAGCGAGTGTCGCATCTACGGAAAGCAAGATCAGGGTTGTCCAATGTTTAATAATTGGATGAAGACCAAAAAAAATGCTTACGACTTAAAAATGGCTGTGTCTATAGAAGATCACTCTTACGAAATAAATAATCAAGTCTGTATTAACTCAGATATTCAGAAGGCGACTCAAAATTTGCACGAAAAGATGAAGCAGGTTTTAAAGCCAGTAGAGTGGAAAGTGTATGAACTATTATATATCAATCACAAAACAGAAGAGCAAGTTTGTAAGATTTTAAAGTTCAAGTACGATAAGGAAGCTAAGAGCGCTTACAATAAACAGCTCAAGAATATCCAAAAATCAATAATAAAAAAAGCCAAACAATCTTTGGCTAATGGAGAAATAGACATATGACTGAAATAGAATTAACTCAAGAACAAAAAGACACTATCATTCGCACTTGGAATGACAGAAAAGAAAATCCTCCTAGTTTACAAGAGTTAACTCAAATAGTTTTTCCAGATAACCCAAATATAGATGGAAGAAGCGTCTACGGAAAGTCCGTAAAGAAATTTTTAGCATCAAGAGACTTAAAAGTAAGAACAAAGAGCGAATATACTCCAAAAGACAGAGTGTCCCTGTCAGATGAGCAGAAAGATTATATTGTTAACAATGCGGCAATGATGACTGCCACAGAATTGGCCAGAGATCTTTTCGATAATTATGGTTTAACAAATTTATCTATAGAAGCTCGCTCTATTCAAGAGTATTTAGATACCTTGCCCAAACAAGTTCAAACTTCAGCAGGTCTTCCCGCCGAAGAAGAGGGCCAAGAAGATTACAAGCCACCCAAGAATCAAGAGAGAGCTCTAGTTAGAGTCAACAGATATGTTTTAAATGGAATAGATAAAGATAAAATCACAACTAAGCAAAAAAAAGAGCTAAACTCTCTGATCTCTTATCTTCATACTTACAGATTTTTGCATCAGATAGAAACATATACTAACGCTGTAGACAGAGATCTTTTCGAGAGCAGTTTTATTAGATATACTTTTGATAAATCAGATTTAACTCAAGAAGAAGTGGACCAATATATTGTTTTGGCCACGGAAGTTGTAATATCTTCAAATATTCAAGAAACAATAGCGACTTTGCAAGATCAGATAGATCAAGAAATTAATTCAGGCGCAAAAATTCCAATGACTCTAGTAGAAGCAGTCACTTCTGCTCGAACAGAGTACAATCAGTGCGTCACTCGTCAGCAAAAACTCCTTAATGATCTAAAAGTTAAGAGAAGCGAAAGACTTTCCAATCAAGTTAAAGATAACGCCTCCATTCTTAATCTAGTGCAGATGTGGAAAGATGAAGAGACTAGAAAAGAAATGATAAAAATGGCAGATATGAGAAGAGAAGTTTTAAAAGCAGAGGTTGGACGCTTATCATCTATGGATGATGTTAAAGCTAGAATCTTTGGCTTGACAGAGGAGGAAGTTTTAGATGGTTAAATGTAAAATTTGTAATTTAGAATTCGAAACAGACAAGAATTTTCATGGACATCTCAAATCTCACAAGTTGAGAATGGTAGAGTACTACCAAACTCACGAACCGAGATATGATTTGCTTACTGGAGAATTAATAAACTTCAAAAACAAAGATTATTATTTCTCTAATGACTTCAACAACAAAAACTCCATGAAAAAATGGCTGAGTCAGCAAGATGTTGATGTTCAGAAGTCTTATTTAAAAAAATTCTTAGTCCAGAGAAAAGAAAAACACAACTTAACTTATGCGCCTACTGAAGTTGAGCTTCGCTCTATTACTAGCCCCCCTCTTCCTTACTATCACAAGCTTTTCTTGGATTACTATAGGCTTTGTGGCGAGATTGGCCTCAAAAATAAATACGAATATCCAAAAGAAGAATTAAAATCTTCTGAGGTTGATGGGTTTAAAATATTTATTGATACTAGAGAGCAGATGCCTCTAGTTATTGATTATCCCACCGAAATTAAAGGCTTAAAATTCGGAGACTACGCCATCAACGATCCCGAAAACAAATGCTACATCGAAAGAAAGTCAATCTCTGATTTTATCGGAACAATGAGCGGCGGCTATGAGAGATTTTGTCGTGAGATAGAGCGTTCTGTAGCAGCAGAAGCAAATCTGATAGTGCTAGTAGAGCGTCCTTTACAGGAGTGTTTGAGCTTTCAGTATCTCAATTACGTCTCTAAGAAAATCAAAGTCACTCCAGAGTTTGTTTTCTTTAACGTCAGAGAATTAATACAAAAATACTCCAATGTACAATTTTTATTTGTAGATGGTAGAGAAGAATGCGTTAGAATAATGAAGAAAGTATTTTTTAGTAAGGGTCAATATAAAAAATACGACTTGCAATTAATGTACGACTTAAAACTACTATAATATGTGGCACGAAACAACAAAGTACAAAAAGAAAACAGAAAACTATAACGAAATTTATAAACAGCTTCAAGGAGAGCTAGAAGATAAAGAAGCTAAGATCTCGTTGGCAAAATTTTTACGCCAAAATTTATACTTTACTACTTATTTATTAACAGGAGTCAAGCTTGCTCCTTACCAAGAGATTACTCTCAAGGGAATGTTCAATAGAAACTTTAATATGTGTGTTTGGGGCCGTGGCTGCGCCAAGTCATTCATAGCTAGTGTCTATTGTGTGCTGCAATGCATATTTGAGCCCAACACAAAAATCTTAATAGCAGGCCCTACGTTCCGTACTGCCAGAGCAATATTTAATAATATAGAAAAGATGTCCGAAAGCAAAGGCGCAGAGCTATTACTGCAAGCATTCGGAGCTAAGAGCAAAAGAAATGACTTGTACGAGTGGGACATTAATGGCGGATCTATCAGAGCCATTCCTCTAAGCGGCGAAAAGATTCGTGGTTTCCGCGCTAACATTCTTGTGCTTGACGAGTTCTTGTTACTGCCAGAAGAAATCATAAAAAATGTATTGATGCCATTCCTTGTTGCGCCTCAAGACATGAAAAGGCGTATTGATATCCGCGAAATGGAAGACTTGCTAATTAAAGAAGGCAAGATGAAAGAAGAAGATAGAATGGTCTTCGTTAATAATTCGAAAATGATAGCCTTGTCTTCTGCGAGCTATACTTTCGAGAATCTTTATAAGACATATCAAGAGTGGGTAAATCAAATAACTTCTCCAGAAAGAGGAGAGTCTTCTTATTTCGTTTCTCAGCTTGGATTTGAAGCTTTGCCAGCAGAGATGATTGATAAAACAATTATTGAAGAAGCTCAAAGTGGCGGAACTTCTCATTCTGCATTTTTAAGAGAGTATTGCGCTCAATTTACTGATGGATCTGACAGTTATTTCAGCGCAAAGAAAATGGAAGAGTGTACTTTAAAAGACGAGTATCCTCACACATTAATAAAAGGATCTACTGGCAAAAAATACATTATTGGTATCGACCCAAATATGAGCGATAGCCCAAATGCTGACTATTTTGCCATGGCTGTCATGGAATTAGACGAAGATACTGGGATAGGAATACTTGTTCATACTTATTCTGGCCTTGGTAATTTAAATAATCACGTTAAATATTTTGGATATCTAATGACATACTTTAATGTCGTGATGATAGTGAGCGATAATGCTGGCGCAGATATATTTTTAGATACCTGCAATCAATCTGACGTATTCAAAGCAAATAAAATAAATATTAAGACTCTTGAGTTCGCGGCGGACGCTGAAGGCGCAGAGTACGATGCTCAATTAAGAAGCGCCAAATCTCAATACAACCTATCAGAACATAGGATAGCATTTAATCAAGTATTCTCTTCTGGATTTATCAGAAAGGGCAATGAATTTTTGCAAGCTTGCATAGACTATAAGAAAGTCTTGTTTGCTTCTAGAACTTGCTCTAATGAAAAGTTCTTTAGTCAAGTAATAGACACTTCAATTCCAAGAGATCTTATATTTACTGCTGACAGACAAGATTGGACCAATCTAGACTTCATAGAAAACCAAGACGACTTTATTTATCAAACAAAAAAGCAATGCTCTCTAGTAGAATACACCACCACTTCTAGAGGCATGCAAAACTTTGATTTGCCTCAGCATTTGAAGAGAGGATCTTCAGCAACAAGAGCTAGAAAAGATAATTATTCCGCATTTATGTTGGCGAACTGGGGAGTTAAATGTTATAATGACATTATGAAGCAGCAGGTAGAAAATAACACATTTACTTTTACTCCTGTAATGTTTTAGTGTAATTCCTAAATAGTATGGCCAATTTAGTCAGGAGGAAACAGGTGGATCAAGCTGAGTTTTCTGGCTTCTTTATAGAAGTTGGAGACGTAAATTACTATCCACTAGTAGACAATCCTTCTGGATTTTTAGATTCAGATGCTCTCGATGCGGCGACAGGAACTCTAAACACAAAGATAGATAACGTTTCAGGAATTTTAGCCAATTCTATTCAGAGCACAGGAATAAATTCTAATTTATATACTGATAATGTTAGCGGTGCTCTTTCTGCTAGACTGCAATCTTCTGGAGCTTCATTAACGGCAACAGACACTGCTCTTAGCGGTTATATTATTTCTGTCAGCGGCAATCTGAATGCCAGCGTCACTGGCGCTAGCGGAGTCTTAAATACTAAAATTGATACTTCTAGCGGATACGCAAAAACATATACAGACACTGTATCTGGAGTTTTAAATTCTCAAATTACTGCGTCTTCAAATGCTACTACTATCAATAATATTGTCAGTGGAGCAAATTTCAATTTTACTGGAACTAAAATTTTCAATTCACCAGTATCAGCCCAAAGAATAAATCTTAGCGGCATTAATACTCCAAGCTCTATATCAATAATTGCAAGTTCTGGTTATGCTTCCGTGGTAGGAAACGCAGGAACCTTCGTAAGTTATTACGAGACAGGAGCAAATAGTTCTTTGTGGGCAGTAGCTGACTCTGCTGGCTTGCCAATGCTAGAACTTTTTGACGATTATACTTTAGTATTGGGTCATTCCAATAGAAAGTCGGTAGTTTTGAGCGGCATATCTGGATATGTGCTAATGCCAAATCTTCCAAACCAAAACCAAACGGGAAGTCTCCCTTCTGGGACTCTATTCCGTAGTGGAAATTACTTAATGATTTTATAAAAATGAGAAAGCCTAAGACACAAGAAATTACGCCAATGATGACGGCCTATGCTGCTGCGGCTACGGAGAATACTCCGATCCCTGCGCGTAGAAATTTGGCTGGCGACATTGAAAGAACAGATAGGTTCCATAATATAGATTATGGTCTAGTGCCTTTTAAGTATTCTCACAATGTTTCTAACAAGAGCGCCCTCAATGTTAGAGACGCCGTAATACTTTGCCAAAAGGCTTATTACAATTTCTCTTCTTTCAGAAATGTAATTGACTTGATGACAGAGTTCTCTTCTAGCAAAATTTATTTTACTGGAGGCAACAAAAAGTCTAGAGATTTTCTAGAGGCTTTATTTAAGAAGATCAATATTGATAACTTCGTAGATAAGTTTTTCAGAGAATACTACAGATCTGGAAATGTTTTTATTTATAGATTTGATTACAAGGTCAAACAAGATGATTTAGCCAAGATTACTCAGGTTTTTGGCTCAGAATGCTCGGCAGCTTCAAACACTTTAGAGCTTCCATCTAAATACATGATATTGAATCCAGCAGACATTCAATATGGTGGTAATATTTCTTTCGTTAATGGAAACTACTATAAGATATTGACAGATTACGAACTCCAAAGACTAAGAAACCCAACTACTGATGAAGATAGAGAAGTTCTCAGAAGTTTGACAGAGGATAATCGTCTTAAGATTCAGAAGAAGACTTATTCTGGCGCTGGAGCTTATATAACTATTCCTTTGGACACCAAACAAGTCTCTGCTGTATTTTATAAGAAGCAAGATTATGAGCCATTCTCTGTCCCTATGGGTTTCCCAGTATTGGAAGACATTAACTGGAAGCAAGAAATGAAAAAGATGGACATGGCCTTAACTAGAACAACTCAACAAGCTGTTCTGTTAATTACCATGGGTTCTGAATTGAAGAGCGGCGCTTTAAATATCAATCAAAAGAATATTGAAGCCATGCAAGCTCTTTTCCAAAATCAATCAGTAGGAAAAGTTCTTGTTTCTGATTTCACTACTAAGGCTCAGTTTATTATTCCTGATATTGCTAATATTCTTGATCCTAAAAAGTATGAAGTAGTCAATACGGACATCCAGCAAGGATTAAATAACATTCTAGTTGGAGATGAGAAGTTCTCAGCTACTAGCATCAAAGTAAATATATTCTTCCAAAGACTAGAGCAGGGTCGCCAAGCTTTCTTAAATGACTTTTTAGCGCCAGAGATTAAGAGGCTCTGCAAAAATATGGGATTCAAGAATTTTCCAACTCCTCACTTTGAAGAAATAGACATTAAAGATTCTTCTGTTTGGCAAAGAGTTTCTGCTCAGCTAGTTCAGCTTGGCGTTTTAACTCCAGAAGAGGGAATCCAAGCCATTGAGACTGGAAGACTTCCAATATTTGATGAGTCTGTTGAGTCTCAAAGAAAATTTAAGGAACTTAAAGACGAAGGTCTCTACGCTCCTATTGCTAGTGGCGCAGGCGCGGCTGGAGGACTAAATACCGGAAGACCTCAAGGTGCAAAAGCTCCTCAATCAACAAAAAATACATCTCCAAATGGTGGCAATAAAAAAGCTCCAGCCTTAGCTTCTTATTCGATGAAAGGCGTATCTACTATTTTTAAGGAATACGAAATCCTAGCTTCTAAAGTAGAAGAATTCCTCAAAAAGAAGCACAAGAAAAAGTCTTTAACCACAGAGCAAAAAGCCGTAGCAGAACAAATGGCTCAAAGTATAATAATTAATGAAGACAAAGTAAATTGGGACCATAGCATTAAGGCTTATTGCGAAGGAAAACAAGACAATCAAGAGAAAATAAATAAACTATTAGAGATTGCAGAAGAGCATTCTGTTGATCTTTTTTCAGCAGCTATACTAAATCATAGTCAAATTTCTTTGGAAAAAGTGTAATATTCAATAATATTCTAAAATGAATTTTGAAATAGAAAATGGAAATTTTAGCAAAGCTCTTGATAAGAAAGAGTTTTCCATTGATTTATTAAATAAGGATGTCGGTTTTATCGGCAAGCAATGCGCTTCAGCCGAAGGAGAGGATGCTAGGAGCAAGGCAGGGCAGCTAAATATAGAAATTGAAGCTAAGAGACCGGGGCCTAAAAGTTCAGCGCAAACACCAGCAAAGCCTTCGGAGAAAAGAAGCGGATCTTCTAAGAATGAGCCCGGCTCTGCTGGAGAGAAATCAAATAATGCAATTTCTTTTTCTAAAAAGGTAATTGAGGCTTTAAAAAATAAAGTCAAAGAACACAACGCTAAGAGCTCAAGAAAAGTCAGCTTATCTCAGCTAAAGAAAGTTTATAGAAGAGGCGCTGGAGCTTTTAGCTCTTCTCATAGACCCGGCAAGACAAGAGGCCAATGGGCAATGGCAAGAGTAAACATGTTTTTGAGAATGATGTCTGGCGGGAAAGTTAAGGATGCTTACAGAAAAGCTGATCAAGATGTGGCAAAGTCTTCTTTAAATGTTATTGACGTTTCTGATTCTTGGGAGCCAGAAGAGGAGGACTTTACTCAAGCTTCTTTAGATATTTTAGAAATTGGAGATTTTGATTTTGATAGTCCAGATGATCTTTATTTGGACGAAGATTCAAATGCGGAAAAATGGTACGAAATTTAATTATGAGCTTTCAATATACTACAACATTTAGTTCTATTCTCAAACCACTAGTTTCAGAAGAGAAAGACAAGTATTTAGCACTAGCTTCCTTGATGGAAGTAGGGAATTTTATTCCTAATGTAGATACAGAGAAGAACGTTGATTTGCTTCCTGTCGCATTTAATGCTGCTGTTGTAAATAGAGTAAATAAGAATGGAGATGTAATAGATACAGATACTGCTATTGCTTCTTATAAAGACTTTATCAATAAGCCAATTAATATTGAACACAATAGAGAAAAAATTGTTGGCGTAATTTTAACTGCCGGGTTCAGTGAGTTTGGGTCAGACGCTTCACTTACAGAAGAACAAGTCAAAGACTTAAAAGGGCCATTTAATATCACCCTCGGCGGCGTAATTTGGAAAATAGCTAATCCTCACCTTGCTGATAAGATCGAGGAGTCTAGCGATGCTACTAGTGACAAATATCAATCAGTAAGCGCAAGCTGGGAGCTTGGCTTTAATGAGTATAATGTTGTAATGATTGATGGAGAGTCTAAAAACATAGAAGATGGCGCTCTTATTTCTGACGCAAGCGAAATAGATTCTATAAAAAGCAATCTCAGAGCATTTGGCGGATCAGGAAAATTAGACAAAACTAAATCTATTTATAGAAAAGTAATAGGCAACGTTGTTCCTTTGGGTATTGGCTTAACTGAAACGCCAGCAGCTGATGTAAAAGGAGTAGCTACGCTAAAATCAGAAGCAAAAGAAGCACTAGCTGAAGAAAATATTTCCAAAATTGAGAAATTAGATGTAAATACAATTATTAACAATAACGTTATGAAAATTCAAAGCATCAAAGACATCACAGATGAGAATTTGAAGCAAGCAACAGCTTCTCAAATTTCTGATCTTATTGAGCAAGAGCTTAAGTCAGCTTCCGAGAAATTCGCCGCTGAAAAAGTTTCTGTTGAACAAGCCCTCCAAGCCGCTAAAGAGCAATATAGCACACTTTTGGCCGGACAAGAGGTTCTTGAAAAAGAAATCGCCGCCCTCAAAGCTTCTCTAGAGGCTTCTGAAGTTGAGAAGCAAAAGATTTTGGCCAATGAGTTGTTCAATGAGAGAATGAGCGCTTTTGATGCTGAGTATGATTTGGATGACGAGTCCAGACAAGTTATTGCTTCTGATATTGCTGGGCTAGATGATGATTCATTTGCCGCTTACAAGAATAAGATGGCAATATTCATGAAGAATAAAAAGAAGGGTATGCAAAAGGAAGAGAAGAAAGAAGAGGCTAAGTCTTCCGCTACCGCTTCTGAGGTTCTCGATGAGGTCTCTGAAAAGGGAGAGAAGAAGACAGCTACAATAGCTGCTACTTCCACCGCTTCAGAAGCTACTCTTTTCGAGAAGTATAAACAAGCTTTTAATTACGACGGGTTCGTAATTGGATAAACAAAAAAACACATAATACAAGGATAAAATATGGCTTATAAACTAAGACCTTTCAGAGATTATGATGAGCATGATGTTCTCAATCTCTTTTCTTACGACACAACCGGTTTGACCGCTGGTTCGATCAGCATTACCAAAGGAAGTTTGGTTAAGATCGCTACCGGATGGAAGAACTACGACTCAGGCGTTGAGCTTGGCGGTGGACTAGAGTTCATCGGAGGAGCCGGTACACTACAACCCACCAACGTTGTTTCTCAACGTTATGGAGTAACCGCTAAGGTAGTCACCAGCACAACTGGCGAGACCCCAATCGGTATGATGCTCTATGATGTCAGAGACACCGACGAGAATGGTGAGCTACTCAAGTACAATCCACGCAAGGCTGCTGAGATGCAAGCTGTAATTCCCGGACAAGCTGTCCCAGTAGTTACTCGCGGCATCTTCCTAGTTCAAGGAGTTCTCGGAACCCCAAGCGCTGGTGGCACTGCTTACGCTGGTGGAACCGGACAAATCACTGCTTCTACCGGAAGCGGCGGTATTGCTAACGTTGCTATTGGTAAGTTCCTTGGAGCTGCTGATACAAATGGCGAAACCCTCGTTAAATTGGCTCTCTAATACAAAGGAATTAACATGAGAATTAAACTAAAAAATACACCTGAACAAGTAGAGCTAATCAAAGCTCTTGGTTCTAAAAACAGATTGGTTGCTGCCGAAGCTTCAGAAGCTTTCGCCGCTTTCCTCGGACCTGTTATTCAAAGAGTTATTTTGCAAGCTGGTACAGCTTCCCAAATCTATACCGATGCTCCATTCGATGAGAATGACTCTCCAAGCTATCCTCTTGATCTCTATTATCAAGAGTTGAACAACGGATACGTTAGCGTTTGGTCACAAACTCTTGCTGGTGGTCTACCAACTTCACAAGACGTTTCTGCTATCCAAGAGCTAAAGATCGCCACCTATCGTCTAGACAGCGCTGTTTCAATCAACAAGAGATATGCTCGCCAAGCTCGCTTGGACATTATCGCTAAGTTGGTTGAGCGTATGTCTCAAGAAGTTTTGGTTAAGCAAGAGCGCAATGCTTGGGCCGTAATGCTCAAGGCTCTTGGTGAAGCCTCTACTACTCCTCAAGGTGGATCTGCCCTCAAGCACTATATTGCTGCTGGAACTGCTGGACAATTCAAGCTCGACGACCTCAACAAGCTCATGACTCGCGTCAAGAGAATCAATGAGTCTTGGGCTGGTGGTACTCCTGCTGATCCATATAGCACCGGTTTGACCGATCTATATGTTTCTCCAGAGATCAAGGAGAAGATCCGCGCTTTTGCTTATAACCCACTAAACACTGTTGGTGGAGTTAGAACAGCCGGTGGTTCTTCAACCAGCACTGAGTCTGCTATCGCTCTTCCTGACGGAATGAGAGAGGAGATCTATCGTAACGCCGGTATGCAAGAGATCTATGGTGTAAACATCGTTGAGTTGATTGAGCTTGGTCTTGCCAAGAAGTACAACATCCTCTTCGATTCTTACATCTCTGAGACTTCTACTCTCGGCACTGCTTTCGATCCTTCTACTTATCAAATCCTCGTTGGCGTTGATAACACCAAGGGCGCTCTAATCCGCGCTGTTGCCACTACCTCTGAGACTGGTAGCCAATTCAACGTACAACCAGACGATCAATTCCTACAAAGAAGCGATAAGGCTGGATTCTACGGATCAATGGAAGAGGGACGCATCTGTATCGATGCTCGCGCTCTTTCCGGCATCATCGTATAATAAGTTCGGTTTAAACAAAACCCGCTGGGGAAACCCGGCGGGTTTTTTATTTGATTTATTTTGTTTATCAGAATATAATTTTTATATGGCTAAAAAATCAAAGCTTAAGGACTTAAACCAAATAGACGCCAAAGAAGAGACTGGAAGACCAACTACTCTAGATCAAATCTGGGGAGATACTGGAATTTCTAAATATGGCACTAATGATTTTGAGGAGTATAAATCTTATATTCGATCATTAAATAAAAGCGACATCCATGCTCACGCTATGAAGGTTGGCATGCTCCCAACTGACAACCATGAGATCTTGATTTCTAGACTAGAGAGAGAATTTCAAAGACACGTTGCCGCTTATCAAGCTCCATCAGAGGCTAAGGCAAAGCAAAAGAAAATATCCAAAGATGTGCAGAAGATCTTATCAGAAGGCCGATAATTCTGTGTAATTTTATTAAATGGCTAATCTAATCAGGATTAAGCAGATAGACCAGCCTGAGCTATCTGGTTATGTAGTAAGTGTTACAGATCAAAGTTATTATCCAGTTGGCAACCCATCTGGATATTTGTCTTCTGTAGCTTCTGATCCTGACTTTATTTCTTTAAGCGGAGACCTTGGCAATACTGGAGTAATATTAGACTCCAAAATAACTTCACTAAGTGGAACTTCGGCAAATCTTGTTGTTGCCACTGGCGCTTTTCTTCAAGGCGAAATAACTTCTTTAAGTGGAGATTTAAATGTCACTAATGCTAATTTATCTACAGTATCTGGATTAAGTCAATCAGCTATTACATTAGTTACAGGTTTAGATTATGAAGTAAGTGGAGTAATTAGCGGAGAAGTTGCTGGGCTAAATGCTACTATCACTGGAACAAGTGGAGTTCTATTCTCTCAAATATCTACTGTTAGTGGAAACTTGAATTCTAGAGTAACTTCTTTAGAAACATCGCTTGCTGCTTCTGGAAGTAACTTCTTAGACTTAGCTTCTAACAATCAAACAGTTTCTGGAACCAAAGTTTTTACAAATAGAATTGGTTTTAAGCAAATAGATCTCTTGCCGTTCTCTGGTAACTATAGCAATCCCGGAGGTCAGCACGAAATACTATTTACTCAATTCACAGAAGACTATTCTTTTGCTGCGAGCGGATACGGAACCCTAACTGGAGATTTATTTGTAACTAAAATCATGCACCCAAATAATGTAGAGCTTATTATCAGTTCTATGATCTACACAGGAAATTATTAATATGCAAAAAGTCTATGGATCATTAGATTCTGCCGCGAGTTCTTGTGTTTTGCTCTATGATTTTTTTGGCAACTCTTACGAAGGGGAACCAACAGTTAATTTATTTACTCAACCTACTGGTAACGCTGGCTTCATAATTAAACCAGCAGATACAGGAAGACATTTCTATAAACTAGATTACTATAATAATAATTTCGGGCAAGGAACTTTTTTTGATAATGCTACTGGAGACTATAAGACTACAGATTCCATATATAAATATAATTACGTCTCTGGGCAAACAGATTCTGTCAGTAATAAACATGGATTCCAAATAAAAATAACAAGAGGAGAAACTTACTCCTATTCTACAGAAGTCTATGTTGCAACTGGCCATCCTAGAACTGGAATTGCGCCAGTAGTTAGCTTGACTCCAAATCTAACAGGCAGCTTTGCAACAGTAACTGGATATTATGATTTTGATAAGAAGGGAACTTGGCAAACTATCAGTGATAAAGTATATGTTCCTTCTGTCACTAACAATTTCGGCGGCAATGCAATTTTTTATGAAGTTTCTGTAGCGCCAAAAACATCTCAGCATCCTTATTATGCAACAGGATCTTCTGATGGGTTCTTAATTGGAAATGTTCAAGGCAGAGCAGTTAATTTGTATAAAGGAGCGACATATGTATTCCTGCAATCTAATTTATCAAATATAAATGATGAATTTTATTTGTCTACAACTGCAAATTCTGGTGGCGGATCTAATGCTTACTCTAATGGATTTTCTTATTATGGAAACGAAGGCTTTGATGGGTATGCAATTTTCACTGTTCCTTATGATTCTCCTTCTGTCCTTTATTATAACTCAAGAAGAGTCTCTTCTAGCTACTTTGGCGGCAAAGTAAATATTCTTGGAGGATATAATGCTGGTAACACTGGAAATTCTGGCAACGTTGGGTCGTCAGGAAGCGCTGGTTCTTCTGGTTCTTCTGGCGCTACTACTAGTTCAGAGTCTTATTCTGTTTGCTTTGATCCCACAAGAGGGCAACTCACTCCAGCTAATTTAGATGGTGGATATATTTTATATAAGAACATGCAGTTCGAGAAGAACAAAAAAATGTTCGCTGGCGTAGTGCATCCAACGCAATTCACTTCCTCTTCTCGTTCTCCTTTTGGCAGATTTATTGATATAACAGGAGGAGATAATAATTCTAATTTAGCAAATGCTATGTTTGATAGCAATGCTTATATTTTATTTGGTAATAGAACAAATACTAATGAAGGCGGACTAGTAGACATAAATTTAAAATACAATAAAACAAAAACTTTCTCTATAGGTAGCGCCGCGACACAAACTTATGATTTTTGGTTTAAGCAAACTGCTGCATCCTTTGAAAAAGCTTATTTGTTTTCAAGATCTAGCTCTGTTGAGGGCGATTACTTTGTAGAAAATGAAGGATATCCTCAATTGATATTCATTCAAGACAGGAGAGTTTATTTTAGATTTACTTCTCCAAGCAGCGAGGTGCTTTCTGGCTTTACTGATCAATTAATCAATGTTGGCAGTCTATATAATGTGACCGTTACGGTAAATACTTACTTAGCGGTGGGCTTAAAAGTAAATATTTATGTCAATGGAAAAGAAGCGACAGTAACTATCTTAACTACATTACAGCCACCAAGTAATTTAAATTTTACAACGCAAAGACTTTACTCAGGAAACGTAGGAAATATTGGTAATCTGGGAGTCGGGGCTAACAATACAAGCTTTTATTGCATATCTTCATTCGATGCTAATGGAGAATCCAAGGCTTCCAATCCAATTGCTGCTGTAAATGATCCAGTAAGTAAAGGTGTTAATTTGAGCTGGTCAATAGTAGATGATGCTTTTGGTTATTATATTTATAGATCAGCTTCTCCAGTTTTTGGCAATTATTCTTTGTTAACTACTATAAATAATAAAGCTGTGCTAAACTTTTTAGACACTTCCTTAACAACTCAAGCAGGATTCCCTAAAGCAAATGCCAAATATAACTACAAATACAGCGAAAATGTTTCTCTGCTTGTAGATAACGCGGCAGCAAAGGTTTGTTTTGGAAGTTATCCAATTACTTCTTTTGTCCCTAATTATTTCGAAGGATATATTTATAAGGTGGCTATATACAATACAAAATTGACATCTGTTCAAGCAAATAGAAATTACAATTCGTTTTTGTACAAGTATATTTCCGAAGATCCTGATACTATATATTCTTATAGAAAACAAAGAAGTGTAATTACTGGGAATACTGGAACAACTGGCTCTGCCGGAAGTTTTAGAAAGGTACTGGAATAAAATATGGCTATCACAAGATACGCAGGAGACAGGTTCTATGGACTAGATGCAGAAAAAAATGTTCTGCTATCTCAAGTCTTAGACGGCGCAATTTATAAAGCATCAGATACGCTGTTTGAGTATCTGAAAATAAATGGCGCTTGGGTAAAGTCGAGCGGTACATCTGGAACTAGCGGATCGAGCGGATTGTCAGGAGGCGTTAATTATTTTTTCAACCAGTCAGTAGCTTCTAACGTTTCTCCAATCAAGCAATTGTCTAGGGACATAACGGCGGCGGCAGAGACAATAGTCACAGTAAATTTAACAGCAAATCAAACAGCAGTTGCAGTAGCTTCTTATATTACAGATCCCGGAGAGCCAAATGCTACATTAATAGCAGGCGGAATTTGGACGGCTTTTATACATGGATCTAAAAACGCCCAAAGTGATGTAGTAGAATTCTATTATACAATCTCAAAATACAGCACTAGTAATGTTGAAACTTTGCTTTTTACTAGCAATGCAATAGAAATAGGTTGGGAAAATAACAACACAACAGCAGTAGAGAATAGATCTGACGCAACTTTTCAATCTACCTCATTAAGTGCCTCAGACAGAATATTAATAAGAATTTTTGCTAACAACTTAGATAACGCAAGCAGAACAATTAAATACTACACAGAAGGAAATGATCACTATTCTTATGTAGTTACTACTGTTGCTGCGGTTTCTGGTTCTAGCGGTACATCTGGCACATCTGGTACTTCTGGAAGCAATGGCTCTGCTGGAGCTACGGGAAGCATTGGCTCAACTGGTTCAACTGGTTCTACAGGAGGAACTGGAGGAATTGGGTCTACTGGATCTATTGGCTCTACAGGGTCTGCTGGAGCTACAGGAGGTACTGGCGGAATTGGCTCTACTGGTTCCATAGGTTCAACTGGCGGTACGGGTGGAATTGGATCTACTGGATCTACTGGATCTATTGGTTCTACAGGGTCTGCTGGGG